>OFOU01000172.1_pt1 | contig 60535 bp, 55 predicted proteins | sample 1542061 | NCBI WGS metagenome assembly OFOU01 (sample SAMN04209239, study PRJEB22552) | human gut metagenome | biome: gut; material: feces | host: Homo sapiens | place: USA: Oklahoma
CATCTCTATGTTGTAGTTTAATTAGCTTTACGATTTTCCAGCAATTCAGTTTCTTAGTTACGTAGGTTTGCTACGTCTACATACAAGTTTCCCTATATGCTTACTATTCTAGCCAATTCATCTCACGACTAAAGTTACGAGTGTTCTTGGCTAGTTTAATAAATAGACAATAAAATGTTGTAGTAAATGCGTGGTACCCTCTTTCCATTGCAGTTTTACTTATAATTCCATAAAGTCCGTAGAAAAATGCACCTATTGTTCCAACTATTATACCTTTTACAGACCATCTCATAGTAGATGCCGCCTCTAGCACTCCACTAGCAAGCACACATCCAGCTATTGCAATAGTCATGCAGATTACTTTCTTTGATGTAATTTTTTCCTTAAATAATATCGCCGCCATAAAAAGAACAAACACAGGTGAAAGGCTCAAAAGAACTGCTGCTAGTGACAATGACAACTCACTTATTGCAAAATTATAGCAAATATTAAGCCCAAACATTCCAACTATTCCACCTGCTACAAAAATCCATAAATCCTTTAACTTTATTTTTAATAAATTCCTATCATAAATCCCTAACCATACTGCAAGTATAAGCACTGCGAGAACTACCCTAACCGACACAACTGTATAACTATTCATTCCTAGTTCTGTAAGTTTCCTAACAAAAATTCCAGCTGAACCCCACATTGCCCCAGAAACTATCGGCATTAAATATAAAAGTTGTTTCAAAATATCTACCTCCTATTAATTTTTTTGTTTTTATATTTTTTATTTTAATTTTTCTAATTCTTTATATGCTTCATTCAAAACCTTATAAATCATCCTCCCTTTAATAATAAAATAATAGAGATGTTGTAAGTTATTCACAACACTTCTCTTATTTTATTATAATTTACTTACTTGTAAAAAAGAATATATTGTGATTTTTTCTTAAATTAGAAATTCTCTTTTGCTTGTGGTTTCAACTGAAGTGCGCTCGACAATCTATAGTCGATTTCTACTTTTTCAATAAAATAAATTATAAAAAAAGCTGATTCCAAAATATATGGATTCAGCTTTTTAGTAACAAATTTAATTAAATAGCTTAAAATTGTTTTAGATAACTATTTATTTTTTCTTCTTTTTAGGAACTTTCTTAGTAGGAATATGATCTTCCATCCAATTTAAAAAGTCAGGAATAGTTTCATAAACAAAACTAACTTCTATAAATGACCTTACAGTATCCTCTTTAGAATTAGGTTTAGAAATTGGTGAACTCATAATATCCTCTATCTTATCTGCATCTTCTTTTAAAATCTTAACTGCTTGTTTTAAACCCTTGACTTTTTCATGTAGAATATTTAAATAAGAAATTGCCTTTTCTTTATTGTCTAGTTTATAGTGAAGTGCAATCATTGGCAATAACATCCTACTACTTTCTTCCGAATACTTATTGTATAACTCTTCTGCCATTGTTTCTTCTTCTAGAAAAGCGTATATTGCGATTAAACTATATCTTAATTCTAAATTATCATCTTCTTCTAAGCTACATACTTTTCTACAAGCCTCTGCAGCTTTTCTCATTTTTCCTTGTACTATAAGGCATCTTATATATGTTTCGTATGCTCTTATATATCCCTGAATTTCATCAATTTCATAATATTTTCCAATACAATCTTCTTCTATTATTCCTTCTTTTTTTAAACGTTGTTCCTCTTCATGGATAATTTTCTCAACATTTAATTGTAATTCTTCAGGATCATCTATATTGTTATTCATCAAAAGAAATAATTTACCTTCAACAAAATCCGGATTTATTTCTAATGATTTTTTTATAAATTCTATTCTTCTCTCTGGGTCTGTAGCTTCTATAGCTTTTGCTAGATAAGCATATTCATCAAGCTCATACTCTTCTTCATTTAACATTATATTATTTAAATACATTTCTATTGCTTTAAGTGCTTCTTCTTCACTTTCAAAGTCGTTTTCATCTGCAAATTTTTGCAATTCATCAAATAAATTTTTCATTTTTTTACTCATAATTTTACTTTATTCCCATTCTATTGTTGCACTTGGTTTTGGACTTAAATCGTAGCAAACACGGTTAACATTTTTAACTTCTTTAAGTATTCTATTAGTTATCTTGTCTAATATAGCCCAATCTATGTGCTCTATTGTAGCTGTCATAGCATCTACAGTGTTTACAGCACGAATTATTACTGGGTATTCAAAGCTTCTTGCGTTATCTCTTACACCAACTGATTTGAAATCAGGAACAGCTGTGAAGTACTGCCATACAGTTTTGTCTAATCCAGCATTTGCAAATTCTTCTCTAAGTATTGCATCTGATTCACGAACAGCTTCTAATCTGTCTTTTGTTATAGCTCCAAGACATCTAACACCAAGACCTGGTCCTGGGAATGGCTGTCTGTATACCATATTATGAGGTAGTCCTAATTCTACACCACAAGCACGAACTTCATCTTTGAATAAGTAGTATAGTGGTTCAACTAATTCGAATCCTAAATCTTCTGGTAGTCCACCAACGTTGTGGTGAGATTTAACAACTTTAGCTGTTTTTGTTCCACTTTCTACTATGTCAGGGTATATAGTTCCCTGTGCTAGGAAGTCTATTCCTTCTAATTTACGAGCTTCTTCTTCAAATACTCTTATGAATTCAGCTCCTATTATTTTTCTCTTTTCTTCAGGATCTGCTACACCTTCAAGTTTTCCTAAGAATCTTTCTTCTGCATCTACATAGATAAGGTTAGCATCCATCTGGTTTTTAAATATTTCAACAACACTTTCAGATTCACCTTTACGCATTAAACCGTGGTTAACGTGAACACATACTAACTGTTTTCCTATTGCTTTTATTAAAAGTGCTGCAACAACAGAACTGTCAACACCACCTGATAAAGCAAGTAGTACTTTTTTATCTCCAACCTGGTTTCTTATTAATTCTACCTGGTCTTCTATAAAGTTTTTAACGTTCCAGTTAGCTTCTGCTTTACAAGTATCGAAAACAAATGCTTTTAAAGTTTCTTCATCTGGCATTTCATCGAATTTTGTTTCACATTTTGAAGTTGGGTGGTCTATTGAAATCATTGGGAATCCTAATGTGTATAATTCTTCATTGATTTCTACTGCTTCTCCATCTACTATTCTATTTTCCCCTCCAAATAGAACAATACCTTTTAAATTTTTTAATTCTTTTATTTCCTCAGCAGTTATATCGTGTGGGTATATTTCACTGTATACACCTAAGTCACGTATAGCTCTAGCTAAGTTTGTGTTTTTTGTGCTACCTAAGTCTAAAATAGCGATCATATCTTGTTTCATAGCTTAACATCATCCTTTTCTTATTAATCTAATATAATTTTATAATTAGATTGTATCTCATTTTTTGGCGACATACAATAAAAATATGCATTTCTTACGATAAAATTATAAAATTTCACGAAAAAAAGTGTGCCATATACCAAATTTCATTCGGTATTTAGCACACTTTTTATTGTCTAAAAGGTTTAAAGTTCAATTTTTATCTTATCTCACTAGACAAGAACAATCAGTTTTTTATAACTGCCCTCATCAGAAACAAGAGGCTCCACTTGTCAATTTATTCAAAATATTTAGCAACTCTCTTTAAATCTTCTCTAATTAATAATTGTTGTGGACACATCTTTTCACAAGCACCACATTCTTTACAATGGCTTGCTTTTGCATCATCAGACATCTTTGCATATTGCGCCTTAAAGCCATCTTTATCATCATAGATAGAAGCATTGTTCCAATATTTAAAATTTGTTGGAATATTGACACCAAATGGACAAGGCATGCAATATTCACACCCTGTACAACCATTTTTTGTACGTGAATGTAAAGTATCTGCAACTTTGTTCACAATAGTCAATTCTTCTTTAGATAAATTTTTATAATTATTAAATGTTTTTAGATTATCTTCCACTTGAGCAAGTGTAGACATACCACTTAAAATCACTTTTACACCAGGTAATGTTCCAACATAACGCAATGCCCAAGAAGCTAATGTTACTTCAGAATTGTAGTCTTTAAATATTTTTGTAACATCTTCAGGTAATTTAGCCAATGATCCTCCTTTAATAGGCTCCATAACAACTAGTGGAATACCTAATTCATTAGCAAGATCGACACCTCTTTGTCCTGCTTGAATTTCCATATCCATATAGTTTAATTGTAACTGACAGAAATCCCAAGAGTGATATTTTATAATTTCTTCAAATACATTAAATTCATCATGAAAACTAAATCCTAAATATTTTATCTTCCCTTGTTTTCTTAGTTCCTCACACATTTCAATAATATGATATTCTTTTACTTTTTTCCATTTATCAGCATCCAATGCATGTAATAAATAAAAATCAACATACTCAACATCTAATCGCTTTAATTGTGAATCAAATATTTCCATTGCTTCTTGTTGACTATTAATATTCCAGATTGGTAATTTTGTTGCAAGTTTAAAACTTTCACGAGGATATTTTTTTAAAACTCTTCCAACAAATGGTTCACTATCGCCATCATGATAAGGATAAGCTGTATCAATATAAGTAACTCCTGATTCAATCGCTAAATCAATCATCTTTTCAGCTTCTTTTTCTTCAATATGTCCATCTTGATCTAATGGAAATCTCATACAGCCAAATCCTAATAATGAAGCTTCTACGTCTAATTTTTCAAATTTTCTATTTTCCATAACACTCTTCCCCCTTATATTATGAAGAACCTCTTCTTTTATTATACATAATTTATTAAAAAGTTCCTTTTTTATTTTTAAGAGAGTTAAAAATACACTCCTCTTATAATTGTAAAATAAAAAAGTGTGCTAAATGTAAATATTGTCTAAATACATCAAGCACACTTTTTATTATCTAAAGCATTTAAAGTTCAATTTTTATCTTATTCCCATTCTATTGTTCCTGGTGGTTTACTAGTTATATCATATACAACTCTGTTTGCACCTTCAACTTCATTTACTATTCTATTAGATATTTTTTCTAATACATCGTAAGGCATTTTGTACCAGTCTGAAGTCATACCATCTGAAGAACTAACTGCTCTTATACCTACAAGGTATGCGTAAGTTCTTTCATCTCCCATAACACCAACAGTCTTAACATCTGGAAGTGTAGCAAATGCCTGCCATATTTCTTTGTATAATCCAGCTTTCTTTAATTCTTCCATATATATAGCATCAGCTTCTCTTAATATGTCACATTTTTCTTTTGTAACTTCACCGATAACTCTTATACCAAGACCTGGTCCTGGGAATGGGTGTCTGTATATAAGGTCTTCATCTATTCCAAGTTCTAAACCTATTCTTCTAACTTCATCTTTGAATAATTCTCTTAATGGTTCTATTATTTCCTGGAAATCAACATCTTCAGGAAGTCCACCAACGTTGTGGTGAGATTTTATAGTAGCTGCACCGTTTCCGTGTCCACTTTCTATAACGTCAGCATATATTGTTCCCTGTACAAGGAAGTCCATTTTTCCTAATTTTTCTGATTCTTCTTCGAATACTCTTATGAACTCTTCACCTATTATTTTTCTTTTTCTTTCAGGTTCTGTAACACCTTTTAATTTAGATAAGAATCTATCTTCAGCATTAACTCTTATTAAGTTCATGTCGAATTTATCTCTGAATATTCTTTCTACATCGTCACCTTCATCTTTTCTAAGTAGACCATGGTCAACGAATACGCAAGTTAGGTTATCACCTATTGCTCTGTGCATTAATACAGCTGCAACAGATGAGTCAACTCCTCCACTTAATCCGCAAAGAGCTTTTCTATCTCCAACTTTTTCTTTTATTTCTTTTATTTTATCTTCTATGAAAGAGTCTGTTGTCCAGTCACCTTTTACTTTACATATATTGTATAAGAAGTTTCTTAAAACTTTATCTCCGTCTAGACAATGTTCAACTTCTGGATGGAACTGTACTCCATATATATTTCTTTCAACATTCTGCATTGCAGCTATTGGACAATCAGCTGTGTATGCTATTACTTCAAATCCTGTTGGTAATTCAGATATGTAGTCAGTGTGGCTCATCCATACTGAGTTAGTGTTTATTCCTTCGAATAAAGCAGATTCTTTGTAAGTTATTTCTGTTTTTCCGTATTCTTTCTGCTGTTTTCCACCTTTTTCAACTTTTCCGCCTAAAAGATGTGCTATTAACTGATCTCCGTAGCATATACCTAAAACTGGTACACCTAATTCAAATATTTCAGTAGATATAGTTGGTGAATCTGGTAAGTATGCACTGTTAGGTCCACCTGTAAATATTATCCCTGTAGGGTTTTTAGCTTTTATTTTTTCGATATCAGTTGTACATGGAAGTATTTCACAGTACACGTTGTTATCTCTTACTCTTCTAGCTATCAGCTGGTTGTACTGACCACCGAAGTCTATGACTAGCACTAATTCATGTTTCATCAATTTTCTCTCCTTCTTTATATAAATTTTTATTTTTTTGCATAGTTAACTATTATAATATATCTATTATACTTTAATTTGCCAACAATTAAAAGATTTATCATTAAATTGTCAACCTATGTACTTATATCTTTTAACTTTATTTCATAAATAATTCATATTTTATTCATAAAAAAGATATCAATCAAATTTTAAGTTGTTAAATATAAAATCGACTAATATCTTTTATAAATATTTTTAATTTTTATTATTTTGTATCTGCTGCTTTTCTAAGAATTAAAAAGAATAATATTATTCCTATAGCCATAACTATATGAGCAAGTCCTGCTATACCAGAAATAGATGCGTTCATCGCTGCAGTAAGAGCCATATACTTAACCTGAGTTATACCTCTAACTAAAAGCATAATTACCATTCCAATTAAGCCAACATTGTATATAACAAAGAATTTATTTATTCTTTTATCTTCTGAAATTTTATACTGTTTTTCTAAAAGTGCAACCATTAAGAAGAATATCATACCAAGCACAAATAAATGTACGTGTACTTTTCCAAGTGCTGTTGTATCAACAAACTGATTAAACTTTGTAAACTCTCTGTAGAATACTCCACCTATCATAGCAAGTATTGCATATAAAAATGATGTGTTTATAAATTTCTTTTCCATAATAAAAATCCTCCATTCAAGCTATTTGATTAATTCGTACAATCAAATGCAATATACTCATACTAGTATATTACCCAGCTAAATGGAGGATAAACATATTTTATTTTACACTATAATGTTTTTATATTTAAATATTTTTACTACATCATTCCTGGCATCCCACCTGCCATAGGATCTGCTTCTTTTTCTGGTATATCTGCAACAGCTGCTTCTGTTGTTAAGAATACACCTGCTATTGATGCAGCGTTCTGTAAAGCTGTTCTACTAACTTTAGTAGGGTCAACTATACCAGCTTCTATCATATTTACATATTCTTCGTTTAATGCATCAAATCCTACATGAAGGTCTGCATCCATTACATTTTTAACTATAACTGCACCTTCAAGACCTGCATTTATAGCTATCTGTCTTAATGGTTCTTCAAGAGCTTTTCTTATTATATTAGCTCCTAGTTTTTCTTCACCTTCTAATGAATTAACAAGTTCTTCTACTGCTGGTATTACGCTTACTAGTGCTGTACCACCACCAGCTACTATACCTTCTTCAACAGCTGCTTTTGTAGCATTTAAAGCATCTTCTATTCTTAATTTCTTTTCTTTCATTTCAACTTCTGTAGCAGCACCTACTCTAACAACTGCAACACCACCAGCAAGTTTTGCTAATCTTTCCTGAAGTTTTTCTCTATCAAAATCAGAAGTTGTCTGGTCTATCATATATCTTATCTGATTTATTCTTTCGTCTATTGCTTCTTTAAATCCAGCACCACCTACTATTGTAGTAGCTTCTTTTGTAACTTTAACTGATGCTGCATTACCAAGCATGTAAAGTTCTGTATCTTTTAAATCATATCCTAATTCATCAGATATTACCTGAGCACCTGTTAATGTAGCTATATCTCCTAGCATATCTTTTCTTCTATCGCCAAATCCTGGAGCTTTAACAGCTACAACATCAAATGTTCCTCTTAATTTATTAACTACTAATGTAGATAATGCTTCACCTTCTACATCGTCAGCTATTATTAATAATTTTCTTCCCTGCTGAACTATCTGTTCAAGTATAGGTAATATTTCCTGTATGTTAGATATTTTCTTATCTGTTATTAATATGTATGGATTGTCTAAAACAGCTTCCATTTTATCTACGTCTGTTACCATGTAAGCTGATACAAACCCTCTGTCAAACTGCATACCTTCAACAGCGTCTAATTCTGTGTGCATAGTTTTTGATTCTTCAACAGTTATAACACCGTCTTTACCAACTATTTCCATAGCTTCAGCTAATAATTTACCAACTTCTTCATCTCCTGAAGAAACTGATGCAACCTGAGATATTTCTTCTTTAGTAGATATATCTTTTGAATGAGCTTTTAACTGTTCAACTGCTACTTCAACAGCTTTATGTATACCTTTTCTTAAAAGAACTGGGTTAGATCCAGCTGTTACGTTTTTTAAACCTTCTCTTATTATTGCCTGAGCAAGTACTGTAGCTGTTGTAGTACCATCCCCTGCTATATCGTTAGTTTTTACTGCAACTTCTTTAACAAGCTGTGCACCCATGTTTTCGAATCTATCTTCAAGTTCTATTTCTTTTGCTATTGTTACACCGTCATTAGTTATAAGTGGAGTACCAAATTTTTTATCAAGTATTACATTTCTTCCTTTTGGTCCCATTGTAACCTTAACTGTATCAGCTAATTTATTTACTCCTGCTGCTAATGCTTTTCTTGTATCTTCTGAGAATTTTATTTCTTTTGCCATTTTAACTACCTCCCCAAATTAAAACAAAACTTATACTGTAATCTTTTGACTATACTTATATTCTTTTGTTTATTCTAATACTGCTAATATATCTGCTTCTTTTATTATTATGTATTCTTCGCCTTCAACTTTAACTTCTGTTCCAGCGTATTTAGAATATATAACCTTATCGCCTTTTTTAAGCTCCATTTTTATTTCTTTACCGTCTACTATTCCACCTGGTCCAACTTCTATTACTTCAGCTATCTGAGGCTGTTCTTTTGCTGCACCTGCAAGTATTATTCCACTTGCAGTTTTTTCTTCTACCTCTGCTCTTTTTATTACTACTCTGTCTGCTAATGGTCTTATTTTCATTACTTAGCGCCTCCTATTTTATATATCAATTTATAAGTTTAATCGCTTATTTTATATTTAGCACTCTAAGACTATGAGTGCTAACAATTATTATAATATACCTTTTATTTTCATTTTTCAATACTTTCTACATAAATTTTTGACTATGCCATATATCTATTAAGAATTGTTTTTAATCCTATTTCCCTATACCTAATTCTCTAGCATAATAGAATAGATACTGCTGTGCATATCCAGCTATATCACCAAATTTTTCAAGAGCAAATTTTCTCATCTTAGGTAGACTCATATCTTCTTCAATGTAAAATTCCTGCATTACTCTCTTTACCCAAACATCTACTGGGAATGTATCAATCTTCTGCATACCAAATAATGCTATACAGTCGCAAACTTTTGGTCCAACTCCATTGAATTTTTTTAGTTCTTTGCAACAATCTTCTGTACTAAGTTTTCTAAAGTTTTTAACATCTAGTCCAAGTTCTACAACTGATTTGCATGTACTTTTTATATATTTATCTCTAAATCCAGTTTTACATTCTCTTATTTCTTCCTGTGTAGCTTTGTTTAATTCTTCTGGTGTAGGGAATGCATAGTATTTCTTTCCTCTATACTCTCCTATTAGTTTTCCATATCTTTCAGATAGATTTTCTATCGCCCTCTGTATCATTGGTATTCTGTTGTTTGAAGATATTATAAATGAAATTAACATCTCCCAACTGTCCTGTCTAAGTATTCTTATTCCCCATCCAAAGTCTACTGCTTTGTCTAAGTATTCATCGAATTCTTTAAGCGTTCTCTTTATTTTTCCATAGTCTGTGTCCATGTCAAAGTAGTCACGCCATATGTTTTCGTAGTCCTCTTTTGTAGTATTATCTATTATTACATCGTTTCCTTCTCTTTTTACATTGATTACTTTTCCCATAGCAACACCTGTGTATGAGCCGTCTTCTTCTGCTCTCCATCTAAAGCACTGGCCACATTCAAATATATGCTTTGGATCAAAGTCTGCTACGTCTTCTAATATTATTCCGTTTTCTTTTTCTATAATGTTCATTTTGCACCTCATTAATAAATTTCATAATTATAATTTTATATCTAAAATTTGCATACTTAATAATATAATACCCTATCAAATTATTATTAAAAAGTTATATTTTTGTTTATCGTATTTTTATCTACCTTATATGCTATAATAAATTTACTATATATAAATATTATTATACATTTTTTGTAATTAGTAAATTAATTTCTATATTGCTTAATATGTTATAATATACTAGAATTTCTAATTTTAACTATTTAGAGGGGAGCGAGCAATTTGTTAGAAGAATTAAAAACATTTATCGCTGTTGTTGAAATTAAGAATTTTACCAAAGCTGCAGAATACCTAAGTCTTTCACAACCAAGTGTTAGTGTACACATCAAAAATTTAGAAAACTATTTTGGAGAAAAACTCATAGACAGATCTGTTAGACAGAAATCTATAAAAATAACTGAACAGGGTTATTTACTTTACAAAAGAGCTAAAGAAGTCGTAAGTATAATCGAAGCTGCTAAGTTAGAAGTTAAAATTGATACGGAATATATTGTTGGAGATATTAAAATTTCAGCTGTTCCTTCAGCTGCTAATTATATTCTTCCAAAATATATAGCTGAGTTTTCAAAGAAATATCCAAATATAAATATAGAACTCTCTATAAAAAGCTTTGATGATGTAAAAAAAGATTTAGTTAATTTAGATGCAGATATAGGTATTATAGACAGAAAGATTATGTCTGATGATTTTGAACAACAGGAATGCTTTAAAGAAAATATGAAGTTAATTTTCCCTTACGATTATAAAACTTATATTTCTAATATCCATTCTTATGAGAATCTAAGTGGACAGAATTGGATTTTAAGGGAAAAAGGATCTGGAACAAGATTTTTAACAGAGTATTTTCTAAACAAAAAACAGATAATCCCCAAATCTGTTTTCATTATGGGAAGTAGTTATTCAATAAAGGAAGCTGTAAAAAATGGAATGGGTATTTCTATACTATCTGGTTCCGCTTGTGAGCAGTTTGAAAATTCTAATGAAATATTCTGTATGGATATAGACAACGAATTTTCTAGAACTTTCTATTCTATTTCTCAGAAAAATTTCAAACCAAAGAGATCAGTTTCATTATTTTTAGATGAAATAAAAAATAGCGATGCTCAAATTTAATAATTCTAAATAGTTCTAATCTAGTTATACGACCATTTATTTGTCGAATTAATTCGATATACTGTTGCAATAAAAAAGGTCATCTCTTTTGAGATGACCTTTTTCTTTTAGTCTATTTTATCTTGTTCGATATTATTTTCTTTTTCCTTTTGTTCCTGCTCATGTTCTTTTACTATTTTTGCATATTTTAGAGATGTAAACATCAATATTGCTATAATTAAAAACAATACTGGATGTATAGTTATTCCTTTAAACTTGTAAAGATATAACATTATTAAGAGTATTACTCCCCAAAATGCAGCAGTTATTTGATGTCTGTACTCTAAAAATTTATCCATTTAGATTACACTCCTATTTTTGAACACTATAATATAATTTTCTTAATCTATTATATTATACCTCTTATTTCATCAAGAGATTTTATTCCTTCTCTATCCATAAAATCATTAAGGTCTTTTATTATTTTTGTTCCTATTTCTGGGTCCATAAAGTTTGCAGTTCCAACCTGAACTACAGTAGCTCCAGCCATTATAAATTCTATAACATCTTCTGCAGTAGATATTCCACCTATTCCTATTACTGGTATGTTTACGGCTTTACTTACTTCATATACCATTCTAAGAGCTATAGGTTTTATAGCAGGTCCAGAAAGTCCAGCTGTTACATTTTCAAATACTGGTTTTCTTCTTTTTATATCTATTGCAAGAGCTTTAAATGTATTTACTAAAGATACACCATCTGCTCCTTCTTCTTCACAAACTTTTGCCATTCCAACTATATCCTCTGCATTTGGAGATAGTTTTACAACTAGAGGGTGTTTGCAAACTTTTCTAACTTCTCTTACCACTTCTCTAGCTACTTCATTTTTAATTCCGAAAGCCATTCCTCCAGCTTTTACGTTAGGGCAAGATATGTTAAGTTCTACCATATCTATATCCTGATCATTTAAAAGTTCAACACCTTTTACGTAATCTTCTAGGCATCCTCCACCAACGTTAGCTATTCTAACACAGTTTAGATTTCCGAAGAAAGGCATTTCGTGGTCTATGAATCCCTGTACTCCTGGGTTTTCAAGACCAACACTGTTCATTATACCAGATGGAGTTTCGTGTATTCTTAAACCATTGTTTCCTGGTTTTGCGTTTAAAGTTAATCCTTTACTGCTTACTCCACCAAGTTCATTTATATCGTAATATTCATTGTATTCTTTACCAAATCCGAATGTTCCTGAGGCCATTACTATAGGATTTTTAAATTCTATTTCTCCAAATTTTACTCTTAAATCAGCCATTAGAAAATCACATCCTCTCCCCAGAATACTGGACCGTCTTTACAAGTCTTTTTGTTTCCGAATTTTGTTTTACAAGTACATACTAGACATGCTCCAACACCACAAGCCATGTGGTTTTCAAGAGATATCATTATTCTTGTGTTTGTACCTTCACACATTTTAACTAATTTTTCCATCATTGGTGTTGGCCCACAAGATAGTATGTAGTCGTAATCTTCTACATTTAATATATCTGTTATGAATGTATTTCCTGTAGTTGTTTTTACTTCATTACAGAATTCTTTGTATTCGTCTACTAGTATCGCTTCTTCTCTGAAGCCAAGATATGCGTCACATCCAGGTATAGTTTTAGCTACTAAATAAAGAGGTGCTACACCTATTCCTCCACCAACTAAAGCTACTTTTCCTTCTACTTTTTCATATCCATTTCCATATGGTCCCTGAAGTTTTATTTCATCTCCTGGAACAAGTTTAGCAAATATTTCTGTTCCTTCTCCAACTACTTTATAAAGGAATGTTATTCCTTCTTCATCTATGTCATGTATACTTATCGGTCTTGAAAGTACAGGGTATTTGTCCCAAGCTCTTAGCATATAGAACTGTCCCATTTTTCCTTCAAATTTTCCTGCGACTTTCATTCTGTACATATCTTCGCCGATATAACTGTTTTCTATTATTTTGTACATTTATATTCTCCTTCGCATTAGTTTTGATAGTTTATTCTGGGTCTTTTATTCCTAAAAGTTTCATTATTAGAGCCATTCTTACATACATTCCGAATTTTGCCTGTTCAAAGTAAACAGCTCTCTTATCATCGTCAACATCAGTTGATATTTCGTTCACTCTTGGTAGTGGGTGAAGTATTAGCATATCTTCTTTTGCATCAGTTAATTTTTCTTTGTTTAGTATATATGTATCTTTTAATCTTTCGTATTCTTCTATATCATCAAATCTTTCTCTCTGAACTCTAGTCATGTAAAGTATGTCAAGGTCAGGTATAGCTGATTCTAAATCATTAGTTTCTACAAATTCGTGTCCTTTTATAGCTTCTTTAACGCTATCTGGCATTTTTAATTCATCTGGAGCTATAAATACGAATTTTGTATCTGGATATCTAGACATTGCTTTTACTAAAGAATGTACTGTTCTTCCGTATTTTAAATCACCACAAAGTCCTACTGTGTGGCCACTAAGATTTCCTTTTAAAGTTTTTATTGTTAGTAAATCTGTAAGAGTCTGAGTTGGATGCTGGTTTCCACCGTCTCCAGCATTTATGAAAGGAACACTACATGCTTCTACTGCCTCAGCTGCTGCACCTGCCACAGGATGTCTCATAGCTATTATGTCTACATAGTTAGATACTGTTCTCATTGTATCCTGAAGAGTTTCCCCTTTAGATGTAGATGATGCTTTAGGATCTGAGAATCCTACTACACGTCCACCAAGTCTGTTCATAGCTGATTCAAAGCTTAGTCTTGTTCTTGTTGATGGTTCATAGAATAGAGTTGCCAAAAGCTTTCCATCACATACATGGATGTATTTTTCTGGATTTTTCATTATTCTCTGTCCAAGAGCTAGAACCTCATCTATTTCTTCAACAGTAAAGTCTTCTGGCTGTATTAGATTTCTTGATTTTAACATTTTTTTATTCCTCCTTCTCGGCCTCACTGAACCGAATTTAAAGCTATTAGTAGCTTATCACCTTTACCTATCTAATGTCAACTTATATTAATTATATTTTAGCATAATTACAAGAAAGATGATTATATTATTTTCGCTCCAGGCGATCGAGTCGCATTGTCGCTAAAAATAGTCAAATAAAAAGAGCCATCTTATAAATCTACAAGATGACTCGTTTATATCATTTAAATTTTATTATAATACTCTTCTTGCTGTTACAAAATGAGATGAGTAGTAATCTGATGTTATGTCAGTTACTTTTACTACGTCTCCACTGTGAGGAGAGTGTATCATGCATCCATTTCCTACATATATACCAACGTGACTTACTCCTCCACTTCCATCTGTTGTGAAGAATACTAAATCACCTGGCTGAAGCTGATCTCTAGTTATTTCTGTTCCTACATTTGCCTGGTCAGAAGATACTCTTGGTAGAGATACTCCTACAGAATTACTGTATACATACTGTACAAATCCTGAACAGTCAAATTTATCAGGACCTGTTGCTCCCCAAAGATATGGGCTTCCTTTTTTAGAATATGCTAAGTTTAATACAGCCTGAGCACTATAGCTATCAACAGAAGGTACATCTATTATATTTCCGTCTACATCTACAGTAGGTACTACTGGAGCTTCATCTGTTACATAATCAGCATGAACATACCCTTCTTTTCCCTGATTTCTAACCTGAATCCAATCGCCTTCCTGTTTAACTACTACTAATGCACTACCTTTATCTAATTCTTCTAATACTTCTGATGATGTATTGTCCGCTGCTCTAAGGTTTAGTGTTGATGCTGTAGTAAATGCAACACCTTCTGATATGGCTACATATTCTGAAGCTATCCATGCATCATCTTCTCCATCTTCAACGTTAACCCATTCTCCCTGAATTCCTTTAACTTTGAACTGTTCTCCCTCACCAGCTACTCTTTTTGTATTTCCATCAACTCTTACGTTTACTGATTTTCCATCCTTTACAGTAGCCACTTTATATGGAGATTCTTTATATTCATCTATTGTTATACCAGTTTCTGTATCTGATACAGCATTTATATCGTCTATTTCATCTGCACTTGCTAATACAGTTCCTGTCGCAACCATAGCAAAAGATACCACTAATGAAAGTAATTTTTTCTTATCCAAATCTAACCCTCCTTAAAGTTTTATATATTTATATCATTCTAACTATATTATCGTTCATTTTTTATGTTTTAATACATGTCAAAATAATTTTGTATTATAATTTCTATTTTTAGTACATATACAATATATTATACCTTCTAGAATTTATAATGTAAATAATTATGTTCCCTTTAAAGACTAGTTATTTCAATGAAAAATAAAAAGGAGATACCATAATCGAATATGATATCTCCCATTGAATTCATTTAGTATTTACAACTGTACTGTTGAGTTAAATCTTAGTACCATCCTCTTAATTTCATAGCTTCAGCTACTTTTTTAACTGAGTGCATGTAAGCAGATTCTCTCATTGTTACGTTGTATTCTTCTTTTATTTTCCATAGAGATTCGAAAGCTTTAACCATAGCTTCTTCTTCTTTAGCTTCTACGTCAGCTTCTGACCAGTAGTATCCGTATAAGTTCTGTACCCATTCAAAGTAAGAAACTGTAACACCACCAGCATTAGTTAATATGTCTGGAGTTAAAGTTATTCCTTTTTCTGCTAATACTTCGTCAGCTTCTGGAGTAGTTGGTCCGTTAGCTGCTTCACATATTAATTTAGCGTTTATAGTTTTAGCAACGTCTGCAGTTATAGCATTTTCAAGAGCTGCTGGTACTATTATATCAACGTTTAATGCCCAGAATTCTTCTAAAGATATAACTTTTGCACCTGGGAAGTCGTATAAATCTCCGTTAGCTGCTCTGTGATCCCACATAGCCTGGAAATCTAAACCGTCTTCTTTGTATATTACATAAGTACCATGTTTAGGGCACCATTCAGCCATAGCTACAACAGTTCCGCCTAATTTCTGTATATTTTTAACAGTGAAAGCACCAACGTTACCGAATCCCTGAACTGCTATTTTAGCTGTTTCCATAGGTATTCCTAATTTTTTAGCTGCTTCTCTAGCTGTTACTGCAACACCGAATCCAGTAGCTTCATTTCTTCCTAATGATCCACCGAATGCAATTGGTTTACCAGTTATAACACCTATGTTGCTTGATCCAGTTAATTTGTTGTATTCATCAACCATCCAAGACATTATCTGTCCGTTAGTGTTAACGTCTGGAGCTGGTACGTCTACTTTTTCACCTATTAATTTGTATATTCCGTCTATATATCCTCTTGATAATCTTTCAAGTTCTCCCTGAGATAACTGGCTAGGGTCAACTATTATTCCCCCTTTACCACCACCGTAAGGTATACCTGTTACTGAACATTTGAAAGTCATCCATATAGATAAAGCTTTAACTTCTTCTAATGAAACGTTTGGATGGAATCTAACTCCACCTTTTGTTGGTCCAACTGCATCATTGTGCTGAGATCTGAATCCTTTGAATACTTTTATAGATCCGTCGTCCATTTTTACTGGTATGTTTACTTCTATTACTCTCTGAGGTTCTTTTAATAATTCGTAAACATTAGGTTCCATTCCTAATTTATCGCATGCTTTTTTTACCTGTGCCTGTGCGTTTTCAAAAACATTTCCTGACATTGTGTAAGCCCCCTTAAATACTCTAATATAATAATTATTCATATAAACTTTCACGCTTGAAAAATCATTTTCCCGCGTCTATATTTTGATTATAACATACTTTTTATAAAATAGTACAACATTTTTACAATAATTTTCAAATTATTTTGATATATTACTACAACACTATTTATCTTTTATTTTATTAATATAAATATCAATTTTATTAACATTAATTAATGTCATATCCTCTACATTTCTTTTTATATTATGTTGTATGTTTTTTAGTGTTCCAAAAGCATCCAAATTTCTTATATTTACATTCAATTTTATTTCTATTTTTCCATTTGAATTGTCTACACTTATTCTATTTATTCTAGATATATGTGTATTTTTTGATACAGTATATTTTATAATTTGATTCAGCACTTCGGGAGCTATGTAGAACTTGCCCATATAGCTAAATGCTGGTCTAATTACAGTTTTTTCAAGGATTTTAGTTTCTTTATCCGATGTCATAAAAAATCTCCTTAGAGGATTTATTCTAAGACCATTTATCCTTTTTTTAATCTCTACAGTCGGAACTGGTATTATATGATTCCCCTTTTTCCTAGACTCTATTGCTTTTCTTATATCATCTTCTGTACTTATATCGTTTATATCTATAATCTCGTCTATTTCACCTAATTCTAAAGCTGAGCAAATTTGCTTCACCATCTTTAAAGAAGTACCTAAAATTAGTATACGATCTATGTCTAAATCGTTAATCTTTTTCTTAACAGATTTTCTATGATTTATATCAGAAAAAATAGCTCTCCTTACTGCCTCCATCTTAGTCTGAGACTGCTTTGCAGACACTCCAGCAACAATTTGACCCTTATATATAAGTAGGCCATCATCCACAATATAATCTATATTATTTTCACAAGCTAATTCTAAAGATTTATAGCTTTTTCCCGTTCCACTTTTTCCTATTAATACATATATTTTCAAAAGTATAGCCGCTTTATTTGATATCGTTTTCATATTGTATTCTATTTTTATAAATTAAGTTATAAAAAACTCTATTTAAACACTATTAATATATACTATTTGATATATTTAGTACACATTATTCCAAAAGAAAATATTTTCCAATAAAAAATGCGACCTTTTCACCTCTTTTCTCTATTCTTTAAAATTGAAATTTTTTTAACATATTTTTTTAATAATGAAAATTTAAAATTAAGATAAAATTTCATTATAATTTATACTGCAAAAAAGAATCATTATTCTCCAACAAATTTTTTCAACTTTCTAGAAGTGTTGAAGTTTCTATGTTTAAGTTATATGATACAAAAATATTTGACTTTCATCAATTAAATTAATTGTTATAGTAGAACTTTTTTGTTATAATGTACTTAAATAAATTTTATAATATTAGGAGGAAACTAAAATGGCATACAAAATAACTGATGCTTGCGTTAGCTGTGGTGCTTGTGCAGCTGAATGTCCAGTTGGAGCAATATCTGAAGGAGATAGCATATACGTAATAGATGCAGATGCATGTGTTGAATGTGGTGCATGTGCTGAAGCTTGTCCAGTAGGAGCTCCTCAGGCTGAATAATTTTAGTAAACAAAAAGACTGATTTTTTCAAATCAGTCTTTTTTATTTCTCAATTTTTAATTTTTACAAATTTAATCCAAATAACTCAAAACATTAAGATTCTTTTTTTTCTAAAATATAACTTATTTCTTTAATTCGTTGTTTTCTTTCATTAAATAAGAAAGAGTGAATAAACTTTCAGTTAAGTTAACATTTTCAACAATTATTCCTTTTGGAACTTCTGGATCTATTGGAGCAAAGTTCCATATACCTTTTATTCCAGCTCCAACTATTCTGTTTATTAATTCCTGAGCTCCATTTTTAGGTATACATACTATTGCTATATCTATTTCGTGTTCTTTTATGTAGTCTTCTATAATATCAGAGTCTAATATTTCAAGCTCTCTTATTTTTAGACCTATCATTCTTGGATTTGCATCAAATAAAGCTTTTATTTCAAATCCTGAGTTTCTAAATCCTGAATAGTTTGTTATAGCCTGACCTAGATTCCCTACACCTATAAGAACAGCATTATATGGTCTATCAAGACCTAATATCTTTCCTATTTCTTTATGTAGAGCCTCTACATTATATCCGTACCCCTGCTGTCCGAATCCTCCAAAGTTGTTTAAATCCTGTCTTATCTGAGAAGCTGTGAAACCTATTATTTCACTTAATTCTTTTGATGATATTCTCTGAACATCATTGTCTAGAAGCTCACCTAAGTATCTGTAGTATTTAGGTAGTCTTCTTATAACCGCCATAGAAATATTTTTATTTCCCATCTAAATTAGCACCCCCTAACTCTATTATAATCCATCATGGTTTATTATATAACATACTTTTTTGTAAAACCATACATATAGCCTTGAATATATTATATCAAAACATTATAATTTTAGGTAGCTTGAGGAGGTAGAAATTTATGATTATTTTATCATGTAATAACTTAACTAAGAGTTTTGGTGTAGAATCAATACTCGAAAACATAAGTTTTACTGTTAATGAGGGCGATAAAATCGGCGTTATAGGCGTAAATGGAACTGGAAAAACAACTCTTTTTAAGATAATTTCTGGAATTTACGGATATGACAGCGGAGAAATTTATACATCTAAAGATTGTGAAATCGGTTATTTAGAGCAGAATACCAACTTCTACTCAGACAATACTATTTTTACAGAGGTTTTAGAAGTTTTTAGCGACCTCATAAAAATGGAAGAGGATCTTAGAAAAATGGAATGTGAGATTTCTGACAAAAGTTCAGAAACTAACTCTCCAGATTTACAAAAACTTATGGATAATTATTCACATAAACTAGAACTTTTCCAAAACTCAAACGGCTATGGATATAAATCTGAGGCAAAAGGAGTTTTAAAAGGTCTAGGTTTTAACGATGATGAACTAGAAAAACCAATCAAAATTCTTTCAGGAGGAGAAAAGACCAGAGTTCTTTTAGCTAAGCTGCTACTTAAAAAACCTACTCTTCTTCTACTGGACGAACCTACAAACCATCTTGATTCTGATGCTCTTGAATGGTTAGAACTGTTCCTTAAACAGTACAAAGGAACTGTAATCCTTATTTCCCACGACAGATATTTTTTAGATCAATCTGTAAACAGAATATTTGAGATACATAATAAGAAGTTAAAAGCTTACAATGGAAACTATTCTTATTATGTAGAAAAATCTGCTATCGACAAGGAAATAGAGAGAAAAACTTATGAAGATCAGCAAAAGGAAATAAAAAAACAGGAAGAGTCTATTGAAAGACTAAAGGCTTACGGTAAAGAAAAACATTTAAAAAGAGCTAGAAGTAAAGAAAAAGCTCTTTCTAAAATAGAAGTGCTTGATAAGCCAGATGGAGAAAGAAAAAGAGCAAAAATTAAATTTATACCAGCAGTTGAAAGTGGAAACGACGTTTTAGCAGTAAGAGATGTTGAAATGAGCTTCCCAGATAAGGTTCTATTTAAAGATTTAAACCTTGATATATATAGAGGAGAAAAAGTCGCACTTATAGGACCAAATGGTGCCGGTAAATCTACATTATTCAAGATAATAATGAATGAATTAGATCCTATACAAGGTGAAGTTAAATTTGGTACAAATGTAAACACTGCGTATTTCCATCAGGAGCAGAAGACTTTAAACCTTGATAATACTGTAATTGACGAGATTTGGGATGCAAACCCTCATCTTACTCAGACAGAGGTTAGAAATATGCTTGGTGCTTTCCTATTTGAAAATGAGGACGTATTCAAAAGAATATCTTCTCTAAGTGGGGGCGAAAGAGCAAGGGTTGCAATTCTTAAACTTATATTATCTCAGTCTAACTTCCTACTTCTTGACGAACCTACAAATCACTTAGACATAGATTCAAAAGAAGTTCTAGAAGAAGCACTTGTAAATTATACAGGAACAATATTCACTATTTCACACGATAGATATTTCCTAAATAAAGTAGTGGATAAAATATTAGTGCTTGACGAAAATAGTGTAACTGAATACCTTGGAAATTACGACTATTATATTGAAAAGAAAAGACAGCTAAGTGAGATGAACAAAGAGGAAAATACTGCGACTAAAACAAAAACTCAGTTAAAAGAAGAAAAAAGAAAAGAAAAAGAACAGAGGGAAATCGAAAGACGGAGCAAAAATAAAATCAAAAAATTAGAAGACGATATTGAACAGACTGAAAAGAAAATTGCAGGTCTTGATATGATGCTTTGTCAGGAAGAAATTTATTCAAATCCAGAAAAATCAAAAGAAGTAAACCTAGAAAAATCAGAATTAGAGGACAAATTAGCCTCTCTTTATGAAAAATGGGAACAGATAATGGAGTAAATTATTGAAAAAACTATTTGCATTTGACGATTATAATAAGAGATTTTTCAGTATTCTTTTATCTTTATGCATACCTATAATAATACAGAACCTTATCTCATCTTCAGTAAATGTAATAGATACTGTTATGATTAGTAGCTTGGGTGAAGTTTCTGTCGCATCTGTAGGTGTTGCAAACCAGTTCTTCTTTATATTTAATATGTGTCTTGCTGGTGTTTTAGGAGGATCTGGACTGTTTATATCACAGTTTTTCGGGAAAAATGATATAACTAATATCAAAAAAGTCACTGCACTTAGTATACTGCTTGGTTTAGTTATGAGTCTTCCTTTTGTAATAATCGCTTTTGTTTCGCCAGAAAGCATAATACACATATTTTCATATGACTCTGAGGTTGTATCTTTATGTAGAAATTATTTTAAAATAGTAGTAATCAGCTACCCTTTAACCGCTATAAGTATGGGGTTTGGGGTATGCTCTCGTAGTATAAAAAATCCAAATATAGGTATGAAATGTAGTGCAATTGCAATAGTTGTAAATGTATGTTTAAACTATGTACTTATCTTCGGTAAATTCGGATTCCCTAGAATGGGAGTTGAAGGTGCTGCTCTAGCTACTTTAATCGCCAGACTAGTAGAAGCAATTATAATGGTCTGGTATGTATATCTATACAAAAAAGATTATATGCTTAGATTTAATATTCATCATTTTGGAATGTTTGAAAAAGATTTTTTAGTTGCATATGGCTCTAAAAGTTTTCCAATATTCCTAAATGAATCTTTCTGGGCAGTAGCTACAGTATGTTACTCTGTAGCCTATGCTATGGCTGGAACATCTGCAATTGCTGCAAGCCAGATAGCTACAACAACTAGTAACTTCTTTGTTATGACTGCAATGTGTATCGCTATGGGATCATCTATAATGCTTGGAAATGAACTTGGTTCTGACCATATTGACAGAGCTTTAGATTATTCTAAAAAATTAGGAGTTATAGTTACTGTAACTGGCTTTTTAATGGGTATTCTTTTAATAATATCTATACCTATGCTTTTAAAGGTGTTTAGTGTATCTGAGACACTTGCACCGGATATAACTAAGATATTTATTATAATGGCTATTGTAATGGCTCTGAGAGCTTTTAATACGTTTATTATTATAGGCGTACTTAGAAGTGGTGGAGACACTAAGATGGCTCTTATCATCGAAATGGGCTCTATGTGGCTTGGATCTGTTCCTTTGACATTCCTAGCTGCAAAATGGGGACTACCTATATATTTACTTGTACGGTGTACATCGGTCGAAGAAATAATAAAATTTATCCTTGGAGTACCGAGAGCATTGAGTAAAAAGTGGGCAGTTAATATTGTAAAAGATTTATAAATTATACGGAAAAAGGGTATCATATATCACATTTGCTCCAGGCTTCAGCGACTCGCACTTTTATGTAACACATTTATAAGTTGCGAGTCGCTTGCAGAATTGTCGCTGCATCGTGATATACAGATACCCTTTTTATAATTTAAAATCTTTAACAGATACTTTTAAATACTGCTCACTATCTTAGGTTTACAGTTTATTATCTGTAATCTGTAAGTTAGGAACAGCATTTAGGTTCATGTCATCTACTCTTCCTTTTATGTAGTTATAGTATCCCGCGCATCCTATCATTGCAGCATTGTCTGTGCAAAGTATTAGCGGTGGATATTTTACTTCTATTCCGTTTTCTTTTCCTAGTATTTCTATTTTTTCTCTAAGTCCAGAGTTTGAAGCAACACCACCAGATAGAGTTACTACGTTATAACCTTTTTCTTTAGCTGCTTTTATGGCTTTGTTAGCTAGTACATCTGTTACAGCATCCTGGAAAGATGCAGCAACATCTGCTTCTACTATTTCTTCTTTTTTCATTTTTTTAGCATTTAAGTAGTTTAATACTGCGGATTTTATTCCACTAAAGCTGAAATCATATCCTTCATCCATATACGCTCTTGGGAATTCTATTGCATCTTTATTTCCTTCTTTTGCTAATTTATCTATTATTGGTCCACCTGGATATCCAAGTCCCATAGCTCTTGCTACTTTGTCAAATGCTTCTCCAGATGCATCATCTCTTGTTCTACCTAGTATTTCGTATTCTCCATAGTCCTTAACCTCAACTAGATGAGTGTGACCTCCAGAAACTATAAGTGTTATAAATGGTGGTTTTAGGTCTTTATGTGCTATGTAGTTAGCACTTAAATGTCCTTCTATATGGTTTACACCAACTAGAGGAATATCTAGCGCATAAGCCATAGCTTTTGCATAAGATAATCCAACTAAAAGCGCTCCAACAAGTCCTGGACCGTAAGTAACTGCTATATGAGTTATATCATTCATATTTATATTTGCTTCATCTAAAGCCTGCTGCACAACTATATCTATATTTTCTATATGTTTTCTTGAAGCTACTTCTGGAACTACTCCACCAAATTTTTTATGTATATCTATCTGTGTTGATATTATATTTGAAAGAACTTCTCTCCCATTTTTAAGGACAGATGCAGCTGTTTCATCACAACTACTTTCTATCGCTAAAGTTATTATATCGCTCATTTTTACACCTCCGAAAGCTGATTCCACATTATTATTGCGTCTTCTCTGTTGTCGCTATAATATTCTTTTCTAACACCAGCCATTTTAAATCCGTATTTTTTGTACAGATTTTGTGCTACTAAATTGCTTCTTCTGACCTCTAAAGTCATAGCAACTATTTTATTTTCTTTGCAAAGTTTTACCATTTCTTTTAGTAGCTCATTTCCTATTTTAAGTCCTCTATAATCGCTGTGAACTGCAACATTTGTTATATGCCCTTCATCGATTATAAGCCAAATTCCTATGTATCCTACTATTTTAGAGTCCTTTTCTGCTACTAAATATCTAGCATTGCTGTTTTTAACCTCGTCTATAAATGACTGCTTAGACCAAAAATCTTCAAAGCAATTTTTTTCAACTTCGAAAACTCCATCCACATCGTCCATAGTCATTTCTCTTACTTTTACATCAGAAAGTTTTTCTGTATTTTCCATTTTCCCTCTTCTTATTTGAATTCCTGTATAGAATAGAATTCAATTCCTTCTTTCCTTCAAATTTCTATTTATTTTCAGCTGTTTTCTGAGCCTCTAATTTTTTCATTTTTTCTTCGTACTGTACTTCTGCCTGAGATTTTCTTATATAAATTGGATTTACATCGTAGCAGCTGTGAACTCCCTCACCTCTTTTGTACTTAGCCAAAGCAACTGCACAAACACTTGCTGCCTTAGTTACATTGTGAGAAACTGCTGGAATATGTATATTTTCTACTTCTGATAGCTTATCTTCGTATTTTGAAACAGCTTCTCCAAGAACTATACACTCTTCTCCAGAATTTTTTATAATCTCTATTAAATCATCTATCTCTTTTACATCCATTCCTTCAAGCTCTACAAGCTCGTCGTTTTTATACTCGTATTTTGCTGTATATACCTGCGTTCTCTGTGCATCTAGTATTGGATATATTTTCTTGTCACAAAGGTCCATATTTCCAGCTAAGCTCTCTAACGCATTGACAGCTAATATTGGAATATTATTTACATGAGATATAGCCTTTGCTGTAGCCATACTTATTCTAAGACCTGTAAAAGATCCTGGCCCTACAGAAACTGCTATTGCATCCATATCCTCTATACTTAAATCGCTCATATTAAGCATAGTTTCTATCATAGGCATTAATTTCTGTGAGTGAGTCTTTTTGTTATTTATAACAAATTCACATATAAGACAATCATCTTCTACAACAGCTACACTGCATGCTCTTGAAGATGTATCCATTCCTAAAATTTTCATCTATAAATTCATCTCCTCAATCATTTTTTCGTATTTTTCTCCAACAGACTCGAATGTTACCTCTCTACCCATTTCTTTATACTTCATATCTATTTTTAAATATTCATCTGGAAGTATATCCTCTATTAAATTTGCCCATTCTATTATACAAACTCCATCTGAGTTTATATATTCGTCGTATCCTATATCGTACATTTCCTCGCTACATCCTATTCTATAAACGTCGAAATGGTATAGAGGCAATCTACCCTGATATTCGTTCACTATTGTAAATGTAGGGCTAGTTATATAATCATCTACTCCAAGTGATTTTGCAAAACTCTGAGTAAATGTAGTCTTTCCAGCTCCTAAATCTCCAACTAGACAAATAATTGAACCAGCATCTACTAATTTTCCTAGTTTTTCACCAAGTTCCTTTGTCTTATTTTCATCTTCTAAAAAAATTCTTTTCATATTTATCTCCGTATTTTTAATTTGTCTTTTATATTTTCCTTGTATATTATCTTTTATAAACAACTTTTCCATCTATCATCGTACACATTACTTTTCCACCTAAATCAAATGGTGAGCCTTCCCATAAAACTATGTCCGCATCCTTACCTTCTTCAAGAGATCCAACTTTTTTGTCTATTCCAAGTGTTTTGGCTGGGTTTATAGTTATCGCTCTAAGCGCTGCATCTTCTTTCATACCATTTTTAATAGCCATTCCTGCACACATTGGAAGGTGCTGAACTGGTATTACAGGGTGATCTGTCATTAGAGATACTTCTATCCCTGCATTTGAAAGTATTCCCGCTGTTTCTAGAGAAAGATTTCTAAGCTCTGGTTTAGATCTATCTGTCAATGATGGACCTACTATTATTGGATATTCTCCATTTTCTTCAAGAAGCTCATCTACTATTAAATGCCCTTCTGTACAGTGGTCTATAGTCAGCTTTAAGTCGAATTCCTTTGCAATTCTTATCGCTGTGAATATATCATCAGCTCTATGTGCATGTGCTTTTAGAGGAATTCTTCTTCTAAGTACCGGTATTAAGCTCTCAAGCTTCATATCGTACTCTGGCTTATCTATATCATTATCATCAGCTTCACTGTAAAAACTCATTTCCTCAAGATAATCCTGTGCCTTTCTAAAGTTTTCTCTAAGTGTAGCTGCAATCGCCATTCTTGTTTGAGGAGATTTTTCATCCTGTCCATAGCAACTCTTTGGATTTTCACCAAATGCTATTTTTACAGCTACAGGATTTTTTATTACCATTTTATCTATTCTCTTTCCAAATGTCTTTATAGCTATACACTGTCCTCCCATGACATTTGCACTTCCTGGAGTTACACATACAGATGTAATTCCTCCCTCATATGCTTCCTTAAATGTATGGTCCATTGGGTTTATAGCATCTATTGGGTTTAAATTAGGTGTAATTGGATCTGTTTCTTCATTTCCATCTGCTCCTTCAAATCCTAGACCATCTTCCCAAAGTCCAAGATGTGTATGAGCATCGATAAATCCTGGAAATACATTTAATCCATCTGCATCAATTACTTCAACATCTTCAAGGCATGTTGTATCTATTGACTCTGCAATTTTTTCTATTTTTTTATTTTTTATAATGATGTCTCCTTTTATTTCTCCATTTGTTACTGTGTTTATGTTTCCATTTTTTATAAGAATCATATATATCTTCCTTTCTATGAGATGATATACTATTATACAACTTCAATATATCATTGCATACTGTTTCATAATATATTATATTAGAATTTTTCAGTGTTATCAAATAAAAAGACTGCTACATTATTTTGTTAGCAGTCTTTTTCTATTTATACATTCATACTTAATGCTATTCTATTTTTTTCCTTGTCAACATTTACAACTTTAACATCTATTATATCTCCAACAGATACAACTTCCATCGGATCATTTACCTTTACACCCATTTCTTTCTTGTGAACAAGTCCATCAGTTTTAACTCCGATATCTACAAATGCACCAAAATCTACAACATTTCTAACAGTACCTTTAAGCACCATTCCATCTCTTAAATCATCCATGCTAAGCACATCAGTTCTAAGAATTGGCTTCATACCATCTTCTCTAGGGTCTCTACCTGGTCTTTTAATCTCTACAATTATATCTTTTATTGTAGGAACACCTGATTCAAGTTCTTCTGCTAATTTAGTTAATCCCACAACCTTAACTTTTTCATCTATATCTTTTAAATTTCCATTTTTTATATCATCTTTAGAATATCCAAGTACAGTTAGCATTTTTTCACAAGTAGCATAACTTTCTGGATGAACTCCTGTATTATCAAGAGGATTTTTAGCTTCTGGAATTCTTAAAAATCCCGCACACTGTGTAAATGCTTTTGGACCAAGTTTGCTTACTTTTTTAATTTCACTTCTAGATTTGAATTCTCCATTTTCTTCTCTGTATGCTACGATGTTTTTAGCTACAGCTGAACTAATTCCTGCAACATGTTCTAAAAGTGATGCAGATGCTGTATTTAAGTCCGCACCTACACTATTTACCGCATCCTCTACAACACCGTCTAATACTTCTTCTAGTCTTTTTCCATTAACATCGTGCTGATACTGACCTACACCTATACTCTTTGGATCTATTTTTATAAGCTCAGCAAGTGGATCCTGAATTCTTCTAGCTATAGAAATTGCACCTCTAATAGATACGTTTATGTCTGGATGTTCTTTAGCTGCTAATTCTGAAGCGGAATATACAGATGCCCCTGCTTCACTTACAATAACGTATTTAACATCTAAATTATTATCTTTTATCATCTTTGCAACAAATGCTTCAGATTCCCTAGAAGCTGTACCATTTCCGATAGCTATTATATCTATATCGTGTTTTTTAATTAATCCAATTAATTCCTTTTCTGCCTCAGATTTTTTAGCCTGACTTCCTGTAACAAATACAACCGCTGAGTCTAAGAATTTACCATTTCTATCAACTACCGCAATCTTACATCCTGTTCTAATTCCAGGGTCAAATCCCATAACATTTTCACCATGTATAGGTGGCTGAAGAAGTAGGCTGTTTAAGTTTTTCCCGAACACACTTATTGCTCTTTCCTGACCTTTTTCTGTAAGCTCATTTCTTATTTCTCTTTCAATCGCAGGGAAAATAAGTCTCTTATACGCATCTTCTATAGCTTCAACAACTATTTCCCTACATTTTCCAGATAATTTTTTAGTATATCTTCTTTCTATCCAACCTTTTACATATTCGTCGTCTATCTCTATCTTAACCTTTAAGATTTTTTCATTTTCTCCCCTATTTACCGCAAGTATTCTGTGTGGTGCTATGTATTTAACTGGCTCTGAATAGTCGTAATACATTTCGTAAACAGTCTTTTCATCAGAGCTTCCCTTAGATACAACTCTACCTCTATTTCTTGCATTCTCTCTTAAATATTTTCTAACTTCTGCATCATCTGAAACAATCTCAGCAATTATATCATTAACACCTTTTAAAACATCTTCTACAGATTTTAAATCTTTTTCTTCGTCTATATACTTGCTAGCTAGTCCATCTACGTCATCAGTTTTACCATACATTATCTCAAGTGCAGGTTTTTCTAAGCCCTTTTCCTTGGCAATAGATGCTCTAGTTCTCTTTTTCTTCTTAAATGGTGCGTAAATATCTTCAACTTCCTGAAGAGTATTTGCCTTCTCAACAGCCTTAGAAATCTCCTTAGTCAATTTCCCCTGCTCGTCAATAAGTCTAATAACATCTTCCTTTCTAGACTCTAAATTTCTAAGATAAGCTAGTTTTTCGTGGAACTGTCTAAGAACAGTATCACTCATCTCACCAGTCTTTTCCTTCCTATATCTCGCAATAAACGGAATAGTATTCCCCTCATCAATAAGCTCTATAGTATTAACAACCTGAAAATCCTTTAGACTGAACTCTTCCTTCAAAATATTATTAATATCCACCTAGGTCACTCCCATCTTAAAATCATTTACTATAACTAATATTATACTTCAAAAAACAAAAATTATATTCACTTATTTCACTAACAGAAAATATTTCCTTTAAATTTAAACAACTGAAACAAACTTCTCTAGCCTCCATATTATGTCAGATACATTTACTTAATTCGTATTTTAACTCGGTAAAAAATTCAAACATAGTAAAACAAAAGAAGGGAGTAGACTTGCACTACACGCCCGTCGCCTTCATAGGCGCCAGTGTAGGCAAGCTACTCCCTTCTTTTTTTCTACTTATTTAATTTTTTCTGAGTTAAATACGAATTAATAAATATATCAATATTTCCATTCATCACAGCATCAACGTTTCCAGTTTCCGTATTAGTTCTATGGTCTTTTACCATTTTATACGGCTGGAAAACATATGATCTTATCTGGCTACCCCAAGTTATCTGAGTATATTTGCCCTGTAAATCTTCTATCTTTTCCTTCTGTTCCATTTCCTTAATATCAATCAGCTTAGCCATAAGCATTCTCATCGCAACTTCTCTATTAAGGTGCTGAGACCTTTCATTCTGACACTGAACTGTAATTCCTGTTGGAAGATGAGTTATTCTAACAGCAGAGTCTGTAGTATTTACATGCTGACCACCTGCACCAGATGCTCTATATGTATCTATTTTTAAATCACTCTGATTTATCTCTACCTCTATATTTTCATCTAATTCTGGAATTACATCAACAGATGCAAAAGATGTGTGTCTTTTTCCAGAAGGGTCAAATGGAGAAATTCTTACAATTCTATGTACTCCTTTTTCTCCCTTTAAATATCCATAGGCATTATCTCCCTGGATAAGCATTACAGCTGTTTTTATACCAGCTTCTGGATCTGAAATTAAGTCTAAAAGCTTAACCTTGTAGTCTCTACCTTCTGCCCATCTTATATACATTCTAAGAAGCATCTGAGCCCAATCCTGAGCATCAAGCCCACCAGTACCAGCATTTATAGACACTATTGCATTATTCTTGTCGTATTCACCGCTTAAAAGCGTCTGAATAGTCATCTCATCTATAACATCTTTTAATTTATTTATAGAGTCAGAAATTTCTTTTTCTATATCTTCTGAGTCATCCTCTTCAAGTCCAAGCTCAATTAATACTTCTATATCCTCAAGATTTTTTTGAAGTTGCTCAAATTTTTCTACAGTCTCACAAAGTTTTTTGTTTTCCTGAAGAACTTTATGTGCATTTTCATTATCTTCCCAAAAATCCTGTTTTTCCATATCTTGCTCGTTTTCTATTATCTTTTCTTTGAGTCTTTCTATGTCAAAGAGAAACACTCAATTCTTGTATATTTTCAGACATCGCATCTAATTCGTGTCTGTATTCCTGCACATTTAGCATTGTATCCTCCTAAATTGCCTTTATCTTATTATCTTCCACAGCAGTTTTTATATTTTTTACCGCTTCCACAAGGACAAGGATCATTTCTTCCTACTTTTTTATCAGCTACAACTGGCTTTTTACCTGTTCCTTCTGTATCAGGAGATTCTAATTTATCTACATCTACTACAGCTTTTCTTTCAGCTGGAACTTCAACAGTTATATTGAATAAGAACTTAACTGTATCTTCTCTTATAAGTTTGTTCATATCGTCAAACATGTCGAAACCTTCCATTTTGTATGCTATAACTGGGTCCTGCTGTCCTAAAGCTCTTAGTCCTATACCCTGACGTAACTGATCCATAGCATCTATATGGTCTATCCAATGGTTATCAACAGACTGAAGAAGTACTATTCTTTCAACTTCTCTCATTCTATCTGAACCTATATTTTCTTCTTTTATAGTGTATAGCTGTATTGCTCTTTCATTAACTTTTTCAGCTAATTCTATAGAATTTAGTCCTGTAAAGTCTATATCTTCAAGACTTCCAACTGGCATAAATTTATTGTACATATGTTTTTTAAAGTCTTCTGATTTGAATCCAGATTCTAAATCAAATTCATCAACTGCATCTACTATTATAGAGTGAATCATATCCTGTATCTGTTCCTGTAAGTTTTCTCCAGCAAGAACTCTTCTTCTTTCTTTGTATATGATTTCTCTCTGTTTATTCATAACATCATCGTATTCTAGGACGTGTTTTCTTATACCGAAGTTTTTACCTTCGACTTTTTTCTGAGCAGATTCTATAGATTTAGTAAGCATTCTATGTTCTATTGGCATATCTTCTTCTAGACCTATTTTATCTACTAGTCCCTGTATTCTTTCAGAACCGAATAATCTCATTAAATCGTCATCAAGTGCTATATAGAATCTTGAAGAACCTGGGTCACCCTGTCTACCAGCACGACCTCTTAACTGGTTGTCTATACGTCTTGATTCGTGTCTTTCTGTACCTATTATACAAAGACCTCCAGCTGCAAGAACTTCCTGCTGTTCAGCATCTGTCTGTTCTTTGAACTGTTTGTATAATTTCTGGTATGTTTTTCTAGCTGCATCTAATTCTTCATTTTCTTCAACACCAGCTACTTCATTAGCTGCATTTACTCTGTTTATAGTTTCTTCTGTGAAGTTCATTTTCTTCATTTCTTTTATAGCCATGAATGAAGGGTTACCACCTAGAAGTATATCTGTACCCCTACCAGCCATATTAGTTGCTATTGTAACAGCACCTAATCTACCAGCCTGAGCTATTATTTCTGCTTCTTTTTCGTGGTATTTTGCATTTAGAACCTCGTGTTTGATTCCTCTTTTTCTTAATATATCTGAAAGTATTTCAGATTTTTCTATTGAAACTGTACCTACTAGAACTGGCTGTTTTTTAGCATGTCTTTCTGCTATATCATCTGCAACAGCATTGAATTTACCTCTTGTACTTTTGTAAACTGTATCTGGTAAATCTTCTCTTACCATTGGTTTATTTGTAGGTACCTGGAATACGTCCATTTTGTATATAGCTTTGAACTCTTCTTCTTCTGTTTTAGCAGTACCAGTCATTCCTGATAATTTTTTGTACATTCTGAAGTAGTTCTGGAATGTTATTGTAGCTAAAGTTTTAGATTCTCTCTGAACTTTTAATCCTTCTTTAGCTTCTATTGCCTGATGAAGTCCATCTGAGTATCTTCTACCAAACATTAGACGTCCTGTGAATTCGTCAACTATAACTATTTCACCGTCTTTTTCAACGTAGTCAACATCTCTCTTCATTATAACGTGAGCTTTTAAAGCTTGATTTATATGGTGATATAGTTCTGTATGAGCTACATCAGTTATATTATCAACATTGAAGTACATTTCCGCTTTTTTAACACCTGATTCAGTAAGTGAAACAGCTTTATCTTTTTCTTCCTGTTCATAATCATCTGGTTTTAAAGTATTTACAAATGTATTTGCATCTGTGTATAAATGAGTTGATTTGTCCCCAGGTCCAGATATTATAAGTGGAGTTCTTGCTTCATCGACTAATATAGAGTCGACCTCATCGACTATAGCATAGTTTAATTCTCTCTGAACCATCTGTTCTTCGTGAATTACCATGTTGTCTTTTAAGTAGTCGAAACCAAATTCGTTGTTTGTTCCGTAAGTTATATCGCAGTCATACTGTCTTTTTCTAACTTTTGGACTCTGACCATGTACTATAACACCTACTGTCATTCCTAAGAATTCGTATACTTTTGCCATCTGATCACGGTCACGTTTTGCTAGGTAGTCGTTGACAGTTACAACGTGTACCCCTTTTCCTTCAAGGGCATTAAGATATACTGGACAAGTAGCAACAAGAGTTTTACCTTCCCCAGTTTTCATCTCAGCTATTCTACCTTCGTGAAGTACCATACCACCTATTAACTGAACTTTGTAGTGTCTAAGCCCTAATGTTCTTTTTGAAGCTTCTCTAACAACTGCAAATGCTTCTGGTAGTATATCATCTACTGTTTCGCCATTAGCTAATCTTTCTTTAAATTTATCAGTCATTCCTCTTAATTCTTCATCATTCATTGCCTCAAATTTTGGCTCTAATGATTCTATAAGGTCTGCTGTTTTTTCGAATTTTTTTAAATCTTTTCTATCGGCCATATTAAACAGGCTATCTAAAAAACCCATAATTCAATCTCTCCTTCGAACTAATTTATGTTATATTTTTACATATTCTAATTTTATGCTATCTTTCATTTTACCATAAAAAAAAGGTGTATGTATGAAAATTTGAAAAATAGATTAAGTATATAATTATAGTATAGATTTTTTCTATCAACTTGTCGAATTGTATTGAAATAACTTTACATTTATTAAACATAGATTTAACACAATCTTCAATTTTTAATTTATCATGATATAATTAAATCTAATATTAAAAATGAATTTTATTTACACGAGGTACGGTATATGAAAAATATAATAATAAAAGATAAAAAACAATATTTAATATTGTTGAAAAAATTATTTGATAAATGCGATTCTTTTAAAATAGTAGTTCCTTTAAACAAAAATTTTTTTAACTTAAATAATAACTCTATGCCATTAATAATACAAAAACTTTTGCCCTATTCTACTAACTCAGAAAATACAAGTACATGGCCTGGAACAAAGGTAAGCAGAGGACAAAAGAAAAACTATCGAATATATACTTTTAAAATATGTTCTCAAACATTTGACATAATGAAAAAGTACTCTAACTTTTTTGATGTAAAGGTTGAAAATGAAATAGAATACTATACTTCTTTTAACGAAGATATTCAGCTAGATATTTCTTTCTTTGAATATAATAATTGTATATTCTATACTACTGTTCATGAAGGAATCTGTATGATAGAAAAAGAATTATCGTAAATATAAAAAAGAACCTATTAGAATAGATACTTATTAAAGTTATCTCTATCTATAGGTTCTTTTTAACTATATTTTTATTTCATCTTAAAATTTTATTATTTTTTCTCTTTTAATATAATCAATTTATATATGATATTTTAGTATTCTTCCTGTTCTATTATACCATATCCACCATTTTTACGTTTGTAAACTAGAGCTATTTCATCAGTTTCATCATTTTTGAATATATAGAAATCATGTCCAACTAATTCCATCTGAAGAACTGCTTCTTCTTCACTCATTGGTTTAACATTTATTTTTTTACGTCTCTTGATTTCAAATGGCACTTCTTCAAAATCTTCTAATTCTTCTTCTAGTATAGCATCATTTATTTCTGAACTATCGAATCTTATACTCTTATTGTCCTGATGTCTTTTCTGCATTTTATCTTTATATTTTTTAAGCTGTATTTTTAATTTATCAACAACAAGATCTATTGCAGGATATAAGTTTTCCTGAGATTCCTCTGCTCTTATAACATGACCATTTTTAGGAGCTATAGTTACTTCTATTTTGTGTCTTCCTTTCTTAGCGCTTACAGTAACTTTTACATCTGTATCAGGACTTATATATTTATCTAATTTACTTAATTTACTTTCTATATTGTCCTTGATTCCCTGAGTTAATTCCATTTGTTTTCCAGATATAGTAAGTTTCATAACTACCTCTCCTTTCGGTATCAAGCTGATATTTCTATACTTTTAAAGTAATCGCTTGATATTTATTTCTTGTTATATATATTCTACATACATTTAACATTCCCTTCTTTTTTCAATAAATTTTTATTTTTTTCTGACAATTTTGTAGAGAAGTTCTATTTTTAATAGTTATTTTTACACACATATTCGTGGATAATGTGGATATTATGCTGTTGATAGTGTGGATAAGTTTGTTGATAAGTAATTTTTTGTGTATATTACTTGAGTGTAGCTTTTTATTTTTCCACAGAAAACTGTTTGTATTGTTATTAACTTGTTAATTATTTTTTATATATTTAACATAACTTTTTTCATTTAATTTTTAGTTTTACCACAACTATGTAAAGTATTTTTGCTTTACACTATAAAATTCAACAAAAAAAGAGATGAAGCATTTGCTTCATCTCTTTTTTTAGATATTCAGCTGACCTGGTCTTTTCCCCCACACTCGCCTACTGGAGGGTTCGCTCTGGTTCGCATCACTACTACTCTCTCTCGATTGGAATTTATTTTTTGAATATCGGTAGGTCTTACTTCTAGGCCGCACTATGATCACTGCCCCGCTTTTAGGACTAGCTTACGTGGATCCCTTTGCCTGCGACTGGCCTGGACTTTCAACCACAGACCTGAACATCTTTACATATTTTAATATATTTATCTTAACTCGTCAATATTTTTCTTTATTCTAATAAATATTTCCCCAGATTAATCTATATTTCTCGTCAAGAATGTCAAAACTATTATCTCGTCTACTCCATATATTTTAAGCTTTTTAGAAATCTCATTTACAGTAGTTCCTGTAGTAAATATATCATCGACTAATATTATCCTCTTTCCTATTATTTCCTCGCTATCCACTTTAACTTCAAAGGCGTTTTTTAATTCTTTTTCACGTTGAAATTTATTGAGTGCATAGAGTCTTTTTGTGTTTCTATTTCTCTTTACACAGTCTATTATCGGTATATTTGTACATTCAGAAAGATAACTAGCAATCTTTTCTGCTTGATTAAATCCCCTAATCCTCATTCTCTTTTTATGCAGAGGTACTGGTATTATATAATCCGCAGAAAGCTGCTCAAATTCCAACTTATCTCTCATTACCTGACCAATATATCTAGACATATACGTATTTCCATAGTACTTCAACGAAAGCACTAACACCTTACTCTTATCACAATACTCTATGCAGGATATTGCCCTATCAAAGTAGAAATTCTTATTCTCACAAAATTTACATCTCGTGTATTCTATCTTTTTTTCTTCTACCTTTCCGTATCCTTCTCTATACTCTTCAAATTTTTCTAAAATATATTCCTCATCATCGTCAATTTTGAGATTTACTGCATCTTTTGACTCATTATTTCCCGTCAAAATTATACAATTATCCTCAATTTCCTTAATCTCCTCATCTGCAAGATTATCCTCTTCGTCATCACTCTTATCAAAATTTATCCTATTTATCACAGGTTTTCCACATTTGTGGCACTCTTCTTTGATAAATGTCATTTCTTCAAAGCAATCCTTACAGAGAGAATATGTATTGTTTGGATCTATAGGCTTTTGACATATTAAACAGGTTATATTTTGTGGAAAGAAAAAATCCATAATCAATGATAGATAATTCAACTATACTAGCACTCCTTCTCTTTTTATCCGGTTAAGTTTGAGAGCTAGATTTGAATATCTAGCATTCACTCTATTGTTTTGAACCATCTGTTTTAAATATCTAACATCTCCAACTAGTACAACTAATTTTTTTGCCCTAGTTATAGCTGTATAAAGTAGGTTTCTCGATAGTAGCATAGGTGGCGCCCATGCTATTGGTATTACTACCACCGGGAATTCACTCCCCTGACTTTTGTGTATTGTTGTACAGAAACTGTGGTCTAGTTCGTCAAGTTCTTCAAAATTATATTCAACTATTCTTGAGCCTTCAAACATAACGTAGATAATTTTTTTATTCTTGTCTATATAATAAATATATCCAATATCTCCGTTATATATACCTTCGCCGTTCTCTGTTTCGTCCTCATTTTTCCAGCTCTTTGTGTAGTTATTTTTTATCTGCATTACTTTATCGCCAATTCTAAATATCCTCTTGTTTAAAGTAACTTCGACCTTTCTTTCTGATGGTGGATTTAGGTATCTCTGTAGAATTATATTCATATTTGTAACACCTATATCACCTTTTCTCATAGGGCTTAAAATCTGTATATCCTCTAATGGATCCACTTTGTAGAACTTAGGCAATCTTGTTTCTACAAGCCCTATTATAGTGTTCATTATTTCTTCATTTGTAGCCGCATTTAAAAAGAAGAAGTCCTTATTTTTTGCATTTAGATATGGTGCTTCTCCATTATTTATCTTATGTGCATTGACTATTATCATACTTTCCTGAGCCTGTCTAAATATCTCATCAAGTCTTACAACTTTGATAACTTGAGAATCTATTATATCTCTAAGAACATTTCCTGCGCCTACTGATGGAAGCTGGTCACTATCTCCTACTATTATAAATCTAGTCCCTGGTTTTATAGCATTTACAAGACTAAACATTAGAAGTATATCTATCATAGATGCTTCGTCTACAATTATTACATCTGCTTTTATAGGCTCCTCTTCGTTTTTAAAGAATACTAAATCGTCATCTGTAGAGTATCCCATCTCAAGAAGTCTGTGTATAGTCTTAGCTTCTTCATTAGATGTTTCACTCATTCTCTTAGCTGCACGTCCTGTTGGAGCTGCAAGTACTACTTCCTTCTTTTTACGCTTAAATATCTTTATTATAGTATTTATGGTCGTTGTTTTACCTGTACCTGGTCCACCTGTGATAACACTTACACCGCTCTGTAGAGCCTCTGTAACAGCTTCTCTCTGTCTATTAGCTAACTTTATACCTTCAGCCTTTTCTACAGCTTCTATTTCTGCATCTATATCTATTTTTTTATCCTTTCTAAAGTCAAAAGTTGCAATCTCTATAAGTTTCTTACACACACCATTTTCTGCTAGATAATAGTTCATTAGATATACAAGCAAATTATCTCCTATCTTATCTAGTTTAACTTTCTGAGCATATGCCAAATCTAGTAGACAATTATCTATTTTATCAATTTCAACTCCTAAAAGTTTTACTGCCTCTTTTTCTACTTCTTTTTCTGGAAGAAATGTATGTCCTTCTCCAAGAGCTTTTTTTAAGACATATATTATTCCCTGGCTAATTCTGTCTTTAGAATCTCTTTCTATACCTATCTTTTGAGCTAAGTTATCTGCTATTTTAAAGCCTATCCCCCTTATATCTTCTGCAAGTCTATACGGGTTTGATTTTATTAGTTTCATAGCTCTATTATTGTATTTTTTATATATCTTTAAACATAGGTTTGGAGTTATTCCAAATGGAGCTAATTCAAGAATTATTTTCCTAAGTTCTCTATCTTCTTCATAGCTTTCTACAATCTGAGCAACTTTTTTCTTTCCTATTCCATCTATTTCCTGAAGTCTTTCTGGAGCATTTTGAATAACATCCAACGTATCTACACCAAATTTATCAATTATTTTATTGGCCATTTTTTCACCTATACCTTTAATCATTCCAGATGCTAGGTATACCCTAATTCCTTCAATAGATGTCGGTGTAACAGGCACGAAGCTACTTACTTCAAACTGATTCCCATATACCTTATGTCTTCCCCATTTTCCTTCAACTTCAACTGTCTCGCCTACAGAAAGAGTAGGCATACATCCTACTACAGAAATCTCTCCGTCCTCATTTGTAAGTTTTGCTATTGTATATCCATTGTCCTCATTTTGAAATACTATATCTGTTATTAATCCCTCTATTCTCTCCACTTTTTCACCTCCTATGTTATATTTTCACTACATATAAGATTAATTATACTAATTGTACAAGTTTTTTTCAAACATAAGTTCGTTTTAACACACTTTATCTCCATTTTTTCTCATTACAGCTTTTCCTGGAGCTCCTACTAATTCACATATATTTTTAAATCTTCTATCGTGTCCACAAGCTTCTTTGTGAATTTCATTTGCCGCATAATGAGCGTATTCATGTCTAATTATCCCTATTACAGTATTTGCATCGTATTCTCCAGACACAGTCTTTGTTGAAAATTCAAAGCAAACTGGCACTATTTTCTTATCTTCTATTTTAAATTTATACATTCCAAGACTTCTACTCATCCTACTGTTTATCTTTATTGGAAGCTCAGAGCCCTTTTTACCAAGAATTCTATCCATCTTTTTCATTTCTTTTCTTATATCTTCTACTGTCCAAGATTTACCCATGACAACTCCCTCCTTTTATACATATCTATATTTATAATAATATATTTTTCTAAAAAAAATGCATACACTCATCAATCGAAAAAGTGTATGCATTTAAAATTCTAATTAATTTTTATTATTCACCTAGTGCTTCTTTTTTAAGTATTTCAGCTTTATCAGTTCTTTCCCATGGAAGATCTATGTCAGTTCTACCAAAGTGTCCGTAAGCTGCACACTGTTTGTATATTGGTCTTAGAAGGTCTAAGTCTCTTATTATCGCACCTGGTCTTAAGTCAAAGTATTTGTTTACTAGTTCAACTAGTTTTTCTTCAGAAACTTTTCCAGTTCCGAATGTATCAACGAATATAGATAGAGGTCTAGCAACACCTATAGCGTATGATAATTCTATTTCACATTTGTCTGCTAATCCAGCTGCTACTATATTTTTAGCAACATATCTTGCTGCATAAGCTGCAGATCTGTCAACTTTTGTTGGGTCTTTTCCAGAGAATGCTCCTCCACCATGTCTAGAATATCCACCGTAAGTATCTATTATTATTTTTCTTCCTGTAAGTCCTGTATCTCCCTGTGGTCCACCTACAACGAATCTTCCTGTTGGGTTTACATAGTATAATGTTTCTTCATCAAGAAGTTCTGCTGGTATAACAGCTTTTATAACGTGTTCTATTAAGTCTTTTCTTATCTGTTCAGTTGTTACATCTTCACTGTGCTGAGTAGATATTAATATTGTATGAACTCTTACTGGTTTATTGTCTTCGTATTCTACAGTTACCTGAGTTTTTCCGTCTGGTCTTAAGTATTCAAGAAGTCCAGATTTTCTAACTTCTGTTAATCTTCTAGATAATTTGTGAGCTAAAGATATTGGTAATGGCATAAGTTCTGGAGTTTCATTACAAGCAAATCCGAACATTATACCCTGGTCTCCTGCTCCTACTTTTTCTATTTCTTCTTCAGTTACTTCTCCTGATTTACTTTCTAATCCTTCGTCAACACCCATTGCTATATCGCCTGACTGTTCATCTATAGATGTTATAACTGCACAAGTGTCACAGTCAAATCCGAATTTAGCTCTTGTGTATCCTATTTCTTTTACTGTTTCTCTAACTAATTTTGGGATATCAACGTATGCTGATGTACTTATTTCCCCTGCTACTAATACTAATCCTGTTGTAACTGTTGTTTCACATGCAACTCTTGATTTTGGATCTGCTTCTAATAATGCGTCTAGTATTGAGTCTGATATCTGGTCACAGATTTTATCTGGATGTCCTTCAGTTACTGATTCTGATGTAAATAAATGTCTTGCCATTCTTTCTTTCCTCCCTTTTCCTTTAAATTACCTTTTTATATTACGTCATCTTCCTATTATGGATTTCTCCAATTTTCTTTTTATTATTTTTATGTTAGTTATTGTATTTACACTGATTTGCAAAGAATTTTTATAATAAAAAAACCTCTTCCACTAAAAGAAGAGGTTAATTATACATAACTAATTAACATAACCTCATCTTTCAGGATAAATCCTGTAGGAATTAGCACCTTTTCCCTTATGGGTGGTTGCCGGGCTTCATCGGGCCTGTCCCTCAGCCTCTCTTGATAAGGTAATCAAGATTGTCTATTTTTTCAACGAATTTAATTTTATAATAGATTATATCTTTTGTCAATATAAAATTCAAACCAAAAGATAAATTATTATTTTTAGATAATTTTATTTTTCTGTAAGTGCAAACATTAATTCACCTTTGCACACTAATTCACCGTCAACATAAGCTGCAGCATCTGCTTTTCCTATGTTTCTCTTTAAGGCCTTCATTTCTATTTCCATAGTTAATGTATCTCCTGGTCTTACTTCTCTTTTAAATCTTACTTTATCTATGCCAGCAAATACGCCTAGTTTCCCCTTGTTTTCTTCAAGAGACATCATAGCAACTGCACCTACCTGTGCCATAGCTTCTATTATTAAAACGCCTGGCATTAGAGGGTATTCTGGGAAATGCCCCTGGAAAAATGGTTCATTAGCAGTCACATTTTTTATACCTACTGCTCTTTTTCCCGCTTCAAGTTCAACTATTTTATCTACTAAAAGAAATGGATATCTATGTGGTATTATTTCCTTTATTTGATCAATATTTAACATATCTTTCTCCCAATTACTCTATTTTTACTCTATTTTAAATTTGAGGAGTTTAGATACTAAACCCCTCAATCTCTTTACAATTTGATATTTATTATTTTTCTTCTGCTGGCATTGATTTGAAAGATCCACCAGTTTTTAATATGTCTAATGAACTTAATGCAGCACCAGTACCTGTTGCAACACAAGATAATGGATTGTCAGCTATTTTAACTTTTATTCCAGTTCTCTGTTCTATTTTCTTGTCTAGTCCGTATAATAGTGATCCTCCACCAGTCATAACTATTCCTGATTCACTTATATCTGCAGCTAATTCAGGTGGTGTTTTTTCAAGTACAGAGTGAGTTGTAACAACTATCTGTTCTACACATTCATCTAAAGCTTCTAATGTTTCTGCTGAGCTTATTTCAACTGTACATGGAAGTCCTGTTATCTGGTTTCTTCCTGTTACTTTCATGAATTTTTCTTCTTCTCTCTTGAATGCACTACCTATTTCCATTTTAACTTTTTCAGCTGTTCTTTCACCTATTATAAGGTTGTGCTGTTTTTTCATGTATTTTGTTATTGCGTCGTCAAATTTATCTCCACCCATTTTTATAGAGTCGCTGACAACAGCTCCACCAAGAGATATTACTGCTATATCGACAGTACCACCACCGATATCTATTATCATATTTCCACTTGGTTCACCTATTTCTATTCCTGCACCTATTGCAGCAGCTATAGGTTCTTCTATAACATAAACTTCTCTAGCTCCAGCCTGTTTTGTAGCATCTTCAACTGCTCTTTTTTCAACTTCTGTAACACCAGTTGGTACACATACCATTATTCTAGGCATTACTATTTTACCGAAGCCTTTCTTTTCTACTATTTTTTCAACAAAATATTTTAACATTTTTTCTGTTGTATTGTAGTCAGATATAACACCATCTCTAAGAGGTCTTATAGCTGATATATTAGCAGGTGTTCTACCTATCATTCTTTTTGCTTCTTTACCAACCGCTAATATTTCATTTGTTTTATTATCTATTGCAACTACTGAAGGTTCTTCAAGTACTATTCCTTTTCCACTTACATATACTAAGACATTAGCTGTCCCTAAATCTATTCCTATATCAGCACCAGATACTTTTGCCATTTTAAAAACTCCTTTGTCATTCAAATATTTTTTGCTAAATAATTTTAGCTATATACTAAATTATATCATATTTTCAAATTATTATTATCTTGTAAATCTATTATTTTTTCGCATTATTAATAAACCTTAGGTATTTTTCGAAAATGTTATTCAACTATTTCTATATTACCACCTAAAGCTCTTATTTTCTTGTCTATATCCACATAACCTCTCTGTATATGGTATATTTCGCCTATCTGTGTTTCACCTTCTGCTATAAGTCCACATAGTATAAGCGCTGCACCAGCTCTTAAATCTGTAGCATTAACTTTAGCTCCGTATAATTTATCAACACCATTTACTATAGCGCTTCTTCCTTCTATTTTTATGTCTGCTCCCATTCTATTGAATTCAGCAACGTGCATAAATCTGTTTTCAAATACAGTTTCTATAACAACTGCTGTTCCATTAGCTATTGTAAGCATTGCCATAAACTGTGCCTGAACATCTGTTGGGAATCCAGGATGTGGAAGTGTTTTTATATCTATTGGTTTTAATACTTCTGGTCCTATTACTCTAACTGCATTTTCCATTTCGATTATTTCACAACCAGTTTCTCTTAATTTTGCTATTATTGGTTTTAAGTGTTCCATAAGTACGTTTTCCACAGTTATATCACCTTTTGTCATAGCTGCTGCAACCATGTATGTAGCTGCTTCTATTCTGTCAGGTATTACTGTGTGTTCAGCACCTTTTAAAGATTCAACACCTTTTATTTTTATTGTATTTGTTCCTGCACCTTTAACGTTTGCACCCATTTCGTTTAGGAAGTTAGCTAAGTCAACTATTTCTGGTTCTTCTGCTGCATTTTCTATTATAGTTGTTCCTTCTGCTAATGCTGCAGCCATCATTATGTTTTCTGTAGCTCCTACTGATGGGAAATCAAGGTATAATTTGTTTCCTGTTAATTTTTCTGTTTTTGCTTCTACAAATCCATGATCTATTTCTACTTCAGCTCCTAATGATTTGAATCCTTTTAGATGTAAATCTATAGGTCTTGTTCCTATAGCACATCCACCTGGCATAGATATTTTTGTATGATTAAATCTAGCAAGTAAAGGACCCATCACTAAGAATGAAGCTCTCATTTTTCTAACTAGTTCGTATGGTGCTTCACAAGTAGTTATATTACTAGCATCTACTGTTAAAGTAGTTCCTTCATATGTTACTTCAGCACCTAAATGTCTTAAAAGATCTGATATAACATGAACATCTCTAAGATTTGGTACTCCTTTTAAAACTGATTTTCCTTCTGCAAGTAATGTAGCTGCTATTATAGGTAATACAGCATTTTTTGCTCCGTCTATTTTAACTGTCCCTCTTAAAGGTGCACTTTTTTTAACTATTATTTTTGGCATATTTTTTCTCCTCTAACTTTTATCTATATTTAATTTGGCTATCTCTCATATTTATTCTATCGTATAGTATTTTTATGTTTATATTCTATTTTAATACACTATTTTTTAGTGTATCTATGTTTAATTTTTATTTTTATCGTATTCTTTATTATATAATAATTTTCTAAAAATTTCATTACTCTTGCTGAGTTTGTAACCTTTTTTAATTAGTCGCAAAATTTAAATCATTTCATCATTTATCTACAATTCAACATTTTACGCCTTATCAATTATATCACTTTATGTAAACTTTATGAAGGGATTAACAAAAAAAAGACTGTATTTTTATAAATACAGTCTTTTCTAAAAAATAATCTATTATTCTATTTTAATTATTCACCTTTAACTAGGTTGTATTCGTACTGTTTAACACCGTCTGCATTGTAAACATCTGTAAATCCATTGTCTACTAATAACTGTGCTAATTTTCCACTCTTATTTCCTGAGTTGCAGTATACTATAACTTTTTTGTCTTTGTACTGTTCTAATTCACCTAATTTATCTTTAGCTTCGTCAACGAATACGTTTATAGCACCATCGATATGTCCTTTAGCGAAATCTTTAGCATCTCTAGCATCTATTACTACAGTGTTAGCAGTATCTTTCATTGCTTCTACTACTTCATCACCTTTCATAGTTTTAACTTCTGCTTTAGGTTCTTCTTTACCCTGAACTAATTCATATTCATACTGTTTAACACCATCTGCATTAGAAACATCTGTGAATCCGTTGTCTACTAATAACTGTGCTAATTTTCCTGATTTTTTACCTGAGTTGCAGTATACTATAACTTTTTTATCTTTATACTGTTCAAGATCACCAAGTTTAGATTCAGCTTCATCTACAAAAACATTTAATGCTCCTTTTATATGTCCAGCTTCGTATTCAGAAGCATCTCTAGCATCTATTACTACAGTGTTAGCATCTTTCATAGCTTCCACTACTTCGTCACCTTTTATAGTTTTAACTTCTGCTTTAGCCTGTTCCTGTTTAGCTTCTTCTTTTGGAGCTTCTTCCTGTTTGCTACATCCAACAGCACCTATAGATAATACTAATGCTGTACCTATTGCTAGAACTTTAAATTTTTTGTTTAATTTCATTTGTATCCCTACCTTCCTTAACTTGTATACGTTCTTATTTTTATTATATCATATAAAACAAAATTTTTAAATTTTTTAATATATCGTTAATAACTATAGTATAACAAATTAAAATAGTTTTATTAAATATATATTTTTTATTTAATCATAATAAAAACTTATCTTTAAATCCTATTTAACATTTATTTTATTTATATTTATTTTTCTCAATACTATATATAGGCATAAAAAAAAGTGTATTTTCATACACTCTAATTTATTTCTTTATTTTTCATTTTTATCTTTTATTCTAAATATTCTCTTTAATCCTCTTCCTATTACTTGGAAGAAAGTTAGAGATTTTAATAATTTGTCTGATTCTATATATTTATTTACAGCTCTTAAAGTAGCTTTATTATCTCTTGTAGAAAAGCTATATGTTCCATTTTCTTTTGTAACTATTGCAAAACGAGATATCCATTTTCCACGAAAACTCACAGATCCTAATACATGATCTACCTCTGTCCAAGGAATCTGAATATAGTCGTTTACATTTTTTTCATTATAGAATTCAAACGCTTTATCACCAATCATTACATTTCCGTAGCTAGTTAGACCTAAGAATGATGTCGCAGGTACTGTATAGTCTACCTTTGTGTTCATTGATTGAGCCATCAAACACCCTCCTAAAAAATATTATATTTAAAGAAAAAGCTCAGATAACTGAGCTTTTCCTTTGTAATATATTTGAAAATATTTAATTACATTATACCTAATAAGTGAGCACCTATACCAACTATGAATAATGCTATGATTATTACTATTGGAGATACGTTTTTCTTTAATAACTTACAGCATAATAATGTTAATAATAAAGCTGCAAGTCCAGGTATTAACTGATCTAAGTTACCCTGTAATGTAGTAGTTTTAACTACATCTAGAGCATTTCCACCTAGTGAGTTATACATTGTAAGTGCCTGTTTTATACCTTCTGTTCCAGCTGGTAAGCTAGCCCAATCTATATAAGCACCTTCAGACTGTGTAACCTGAGAAACTATTGGAGTAAATGAAATACTTACCCAACGCTGAACTAGAGAACCTATTATGAACATACCAAGTATTGAAGCTCCCTGAGTTATTTTTCCTAATAATCCACCAGATAAATCCTGTGCTATTGAGTTACCAACTTTGTATCCGAATTCCTGAGTGTACCATAAGAAAGCCATACGGATTATATTCCATGCGAAGAAGAATATTAGTGGACCAACTATGTTTCCACCTAATGCTAATGAAGCACCTAATGCTCCAAGTATTGGTCTTAGAGTGAACCAGAATACTGGGTCACCAACCCCTGCTAGAGGTCCCATCATACCAACTTTAACACCCTGTATTGCCTGGTCGTTAACTTCAGCACCATTAGCTCTTTCTTCTTCAAGTGCTAATGTAACCCCTATAACTGGAGCTGATACGTAAGGATGTGTATTGTAGAATTCCATGTGTCTTTTTAAAGCAGCAACCTGGTCTTCTTTATTTGTATATAATTTTTTGATAGCTGGTATCATTGAATAACACCATCCACCATTCTGCATACGTTCATAGTTCCAAGAACCCTGAAGGAACTGATGACGCCAAGCAACAGACATACGGTCTTTTTTAGTTAATGTTTTTCTTTCTGCCATTTTTCTTTTCCTCCTTCAAGATTAATATTCATTTAATATATCGCCAAGTGGATCTCCAGAACCACCGTTTCCATTACCGCCGTTTCCAGCACTTTCTTTTAGTCCTAAGTATAATAGAGCTAAAGATACACCTATTACACCAAGTGCTATAAGTGTTAACTGGTTTATAGCAGCTAGAACAAATCCTAGAGCGAAGAATGGCCATGTTTCTTTTGTTGACATCATGTTTATAACCATTGCATACCCAACAGCGGCAACCATTCCACCACCGATTGTCATACCTGTTGCTAACCATTCAGGCATTGAGTTTAATGCGCTTGTTACAACTGATGCTGGTACGAAACATAAAGCAGCAGCTGGTATAGCTATTCTTATACCCTGAAGTAATATAGCTATTATGTGCCACATTTCCATTTTTCTCATGTTTGCTTCTTCAGCAGCAGCATCCATGAAATGAACTATTGGTATAGATAATGTACGAACTATCATAGTTAAGAATAAACCTGCTACTGATAGTGGTATAGCAACTGCTATAGAAGTAGATATTGCAGTCTGAACATTAGTAGTTCCACCATTTAATCCTAATACCATTATTATTGCAGAAGCAACTGATGCTAAAGCAGCATCTGGTGCAACTGCAGCACCAACGTTTGCCCATCCAAGAGCTATCATCTGTAATGAACCACCAAGGATTACACCCTCAGTTAAATGTCCACTTACTAATCCTATTAATGTACATGCCACTAGAGGCTGATGGAACTGGAACTCATCTAGAACCCCTTCCATACCTGCTAGCAAGGCAACAACAATTATTAAAAGTACTGTTATCATTGACATAACTTTATATCCTCCTCGCCTTTATGCTTTTGCTAATTCAGCTTTTGCTTTTTTAAGAAGATCATCGATATTTTCTCCAGATTCACTTGGAACCTTACGAACATCAAATTTTATTCCCATATCTTTTAATTCTTCTATTGTTTCTATATCTTTTGCGTCCATAGCTATTGCTTTATTTGCAACAACTTTACCTACAGAGTGAGCCATAGAACCTAAGTTTAGTTCTTTAACTTCAACTCCACCTTTTATTGCTCTTAAAGCATCCTGTGGTGTTTCGAATAATAACATTGCTTCAGTATTTCCAAAACGAGTATCTTTCTGAACTTTTATCATTTTGTCGATTGGAACAACGTTTGCTTTAACCCCAGGAGGAGCCGCCTGTTCTATCATTTTTTTACGTAAATCGTCATGAGCAACAGAATCTGAAACTACGATTATACGATTTGGTTTTGTTGTTTTTGTCCAAGTTGTAGCAACCTGTCCATGTAATAAACGTGTGTCTATACGAGCTAACACGTATTTTATTTTTCCGTCACCTATTACTGTTCCTTCTGGTATTGCACCACCAGCAGTTGCCTGAACTGGAGCAGCTTCTTCTTTTTTAGGTTCTAAAGATTCAGGACAAACTTTTATTCCTTCTCTTCCAGCACCTACTATATAAGCTGCTATTTCGTGAGCAGTATCCATAGATAGACGTGCACCATATGCTTCTACAAGCATTGGTAAGTTAAGACCAGTAACTATAGCCCATTTTTCGTGTCCTTCAACAAGTCCTGTAGCCTGATTGAATGGTGTACCACTCCATAAGTCTACTAAGAATAAAACTTCTTCAGGATTTTCGAATGTAGCAATAGCTTCTTCCATCTTAGCTTTTAAATCGTTTGGGCCTTCGCTTGGCTGTAATGTAACAGCTTTAACATCCTGCTGTTCACCAAATATCATTGATACTGACTGTAGTATCCCATTAGCGAAGTCACCATGACTAGCAAGAACAATTCCTACCATATCTCTTTTCCTCCATCCATTAATTTTTATATTTTGAGTTTTATAAATAGAGAAAACAAATTATCATCATAAAATTGCATTTTAAACCAACCTCTTAAAGTTAAAAATATCACAATTAAATTAATATAATAGCATTATACCTTAAGGTATCAATCTTATGCTTTCCCTTTTCCTAAACTCATTAAATACATTATACATTATATAGAAAATTAAAATTTTTTTCAACAATTATTTGTCAATCTTAATTTCTTATAAAAATAGGATAACCTTTGTCTACTTTATTTTCAAACAAGAAAAAAGCTATGCTTATTTCTTATTCACAAAATTTGCATAGCTTTACTTTATATTTTTATTTATTACTTTTCTTACTAAAATATTTTTTCAATTTGCTTATAAATCTAAACTATTATAGTTTTTTTCTATACATTATTCAACTGTAACAGACTTAGCAAGGTTTCTTGGTTTATCTACATCAAGTCCTTTCATTGTTGATACATAGTAAGCTAATAGCTGCATTGGTACAACTGCAACTATAGGAACTAACATATCATCGCAGTTTGGTATGTATATTACCTCATCAGAAACTTTTTCTACACTTCTATTGTGTTCCTGGGCTATTGATGCAACAAATGCACCTCTTGCTTTTACTTCCTGCATATTTGATACCATTTTTTCAAATAAGTTTTCCTGTGTTGCTATAGATATTACCGGAGTTCCTTCTTCTATAAGAGCTATTGTTCCATGTTTTAATTCTCCTGCCGCAAATGCTTCTGAGTGTATATATGAAACTTCTTTTAATTTTAAAGACCCTTCCATAGCTAGTGAGTAATCAACTCCCCTTCCAAGGAAGAATACATGCTCTTTAGAAACTATTCTTTCAGCAGTTTCTTTTATTTTATCTTGGTTATCTAATACTTTCTGAATTTTTTCTGGAAGTTTTTTCATTTTTTCTATAGTTGATAAATATTCTTCTCTAGTTATTGTTCCTTTTTCAAGAGCAAAGTTTAGAGCTATCATATATAAAGAAGTTATCTGAGTAGTGTATGCTTTTGTTGAAGCAACTGCTATTTCAGGTCCAGCCCAAGTATAGAATACTTCGTCTGCCTCTCTTGATATTGATGAACCTACAACATTTGTTATTGCAAGTATTTTAGCACCTTTAGCTTTTGAATCTCTTAAAACTGCTAGTGTATCAGCTGTTTCCCCAGACTGACTTACAAGTATTACTAAAGAATGTTCATCTACAAAGTTATCACTGTATCTGAATTCTGATGCTATATCTGTTATTACTGGAACTTTTAGGTATTTTTCTAAAGCATTTTTTCCAAGTAATCCAGCGTGGTATGCTGTACCGCAAGCAACTATATATATTCTATTTATACTATCTAAGTCTTCTTTTGTTAAATGGATTCCATCTAATACTATGTTTCCATTTTCGTCTAGTCTTCTTTCAAGTGTGTTTTTAACACCTTCTGGCTGTTCATTTATTTCTTTAAGCATGAAACAGTCGTATCCACCTTTTGAAGCTGCTTCTATATCCCATTTTACATCGTATATCTCTTTTTCAACAGGATTTCTTTCTGCGTCATATATTTTAAGTTCATTTCCTTTTATGTGAACAACTTCTCCATTTTCAAGGAAGTATACTTTTCTAGTGTATTTTAAAAGCGCTGGTATATCTGAAGCTATGAAGTTTTCTCCTTCTCCAACACCTGCTATAAGAGGACTGTCTTTTCTAACAGCTACTAATTCATCTTCGTTATCTTTGCATATAACACCTAGTGCATAAGCTCCTCTTAATCTAGCTACTGTTTTGTAAACAGCATCAAGAAGATTTCCTTCGTAGTATTTATCTACTAAGTGAGCTATTACCTCTGTATCAGTTTCTGATCTGAACTCTACTCCATCTTCTTTTAATTCTTCCTTTAATTCCATGTAGTTTTCTATTATACCATTGTGGACAACTGCTATTGTTTTGTCCATATTGAAATGAGGATGAGAGTTTACATCTGATGGTTCTCCATGAGTAGCCCATCTTGTATGTCCTATACCTAAATTACCTTTCATTTCATTTTTTTCAATGTCTTCTGCAAGTACAGCAAGTCTACCTTTGAATTTTCTGATTTCTAATTCACCATCATTGCATACAGCAACACCTGCTGAATCATAACCTCTGTACTCTAATTTTGATAGTCCATCAACTATCACCTCTGATGCATTTTTTGGTCCTAAGTACCCAACTATTCCACACATAATTCTGTGCCTCCTAAAAATTATTTATAATATATATTTTTAGAAGTAGTGATAAAAAAATTATTTACTCAAATTTCCCTTTGTCCAAAGAATCACTTCTAAGTTTTGAAGAAATTTTACGATGGTAAATACACCGCAGAGCACCCGCCGAATATTCGATTAACTCTGACCTCGTCAACTTGAAATTTTATTTATTTTACAAGTTCTGGCGCTAAAAACAGAAACGGAAACAAAAGTGTTCCCGTCTCCGTAATTTTACAACTAAGCAAGTCTTTCTTTTATAAGTTCTGCAAGATTAGTTGCTAATTCTTTTATCTGTTCTACTTCTTTACCCTCTAACATAACTCTCACAAGAGGTTCTGTTCCTGATGGTCTTATAAGAACTCTACCTTCTCCATCAAGAAGTTTTTCTATTCTTTCTATTTCAGCTTTAACCTCTGGGAATTCCATGTATCTATTTTTATTTTCATTTTTAACCTTTGCATTTATAAGTACCTGAGGATACTGTTCCATAACAGATGCTAATTCAGAAAGAGTTTTTCCTTCTTCCGCTATTATTCCTGATAATACTAGTGAACTTAATGTTCCATCTCCAGTTGTATTGTTGTCTAAGAATATTAAATGTCCAGACTGTTCTCCACCAAGAACATATCCTTCTTTTAGCATTTCTTCCATTACGTATCTATCCCCTACTTTTGTTATAGCAAGGTCTATATCATTTTCTTTTGCTGCTATTTTTAGACCTATGTTAGTCATTACAGTAACAACAAGAGTATTTTTAGCTAGTTTTCCTTTTTTCTTTAAGTTTATAGCGCTTAGTATCATTATTCTATCGCCATCAACTATATTACCTTTTTCATCTACAGCTATTAATCTATCTGCATCCCCATCGTATGCAAGACCATAATCTGCACCTTCTTCAACAACAACTTTCTGTAAATTTTCTGGGTGAGTTGATCCGCATTTATCATTTATGTTTGTTCCATCTGGTTCTGCAGCTATAGCTATTACTTCAGCCCCTAATCTTCTGTATGCTTCTGGAGCTACTTTTGAAGCTGCACCATTTGCACAATCTAGAACTATTTTTTTACCAGTTAAGTCAACTCCCGCAGATTCTATTAAGAAATCTACATATTCATTCTGAGCTTCATGTCTATGTATTCTTTTACCAACTTCTGTTCCTGTTGGATTTGCATCAACTGCATCTATATCGTCTATATATTTTTCTATTTCTAGTTCTATATTGTCATCTAGTTTGAATCCATCTTTATTGAAGAATTTTATTCCATTAAATTCTACTGGATTGTGTGAAGCAGATATTACAACACCACAGTCTGCGTTGTATTTTCTTGTTAGATATGCAACTGCAGGTGTAGGTATTACACCAACTGTTATAACATCACAACCTACTGACATAAGTCCTGATATTAAAGCTGCTTCTAACATATCTCCAGATATTCTAGTATCTTTACCTACTACAACCTTTACTCTGTGATCTCCTTTTGCAAGGACATAACCGCCTGCTCTACCTAGTTTGTATGCAAGGTTACAGTCAAGCTCTGTATTTGCTACTCCTCTTACTCCATCAGTTCCAAAATATTTTCTCATACTATTCGCCCTTTCCCGGTATAAATTAAATCCTCTTTGTTTTATAACATTCTCATTTTTTCATTATTTGCTAGTTAATCTTTTTTACTATTTTTGTATTTATTTTTCTTTTTTTAAATTCTCTCAAAATTTAATTAAATAGTTTATACTTTTCATTATACATTTATTATTATTCTTTTATTTATAAACGTTATCTTTTTACATAAGACTATTTTATTACTTATCAATAAAAAACTCAATAGAAATATTTTTATTATTAATATAAATAGATATTAATAAGGTCTTTGATAGTTTTTTGTATAAAAAAAGAAAGTTATCGAATAATCGATAACTTTCTATATATGATAATTTAGTTTTACCTAAACAAAAATCTATTTCTGTGTAGCTTCTATACCTTTTTCTAATGCTGATCTGTTTAGTGGTATGAATTTAGCTTTTCTTTCCCCGAAAACTTTTTTGAATGCTTCAAGAACAGAATCAACTGAAACAGTTCCAGATACACCTAAGTAAGCACCTAACATTATCATGTTAGCAACTTTAGGGTTACCTAATTCAGCTGCTAATTCGTTTGCTGGTATATAATAAACATCTACATCATCTCTAGCAACTTTTTCTTTTATTAAAGAAGAGTTTACTAATATTTTTCCTCCAGGTACAACATCTTTCTGGAATTTGTGGAATGCTGGTAAGTTCATTAATATAGCTGCTGTAGCATCATCAGTTATTAATGGAGAACCTACTTCATGATCAGATACTGTTACTGCACAGTTAGCAGTACCTCCACGCATTTCTGGTCCGTATGATGGTAACCAAGCAACTTCTTTATTTTCTAGCATTCCTGCATAAGTTAGTAACTGTCCCATAGACATAACACCCTGGCCTCCGAAGCCTGCACATATTACTCTAGCTGTAGACATTTACTTCACCTCCTGTTCATCAAGATCTATATCTTTAAAGTTTCCTAAAGGATAGTATGGTATCATATTATCTCTTAACCACTGTAAAGCGTCTGATGGAGTTTTACCCCAGTTTGTTGGGCAAGTAGATAATACTTCAACTATAGAGAATCCTTTTCCAGCTAACTGAACCTGGAAAGCTTTCTTTATAGCTTTTTTAGCTGCTCTTACGTGTGCAGGAGTATCAACAGTTACTCTTTCTACGAATACAGCACCTTCTATTGTAGCTAACATTTCAGATATTCTTAAAGAGAATCCATTTATTTCTGGATTTCTACCATCCTGGCAAGTTGTAGCTTTCTGTCCAACTAATGTTGTAGGAGCCATCTGTCCACCAGTCATACCATATATAGCATTATTTACGAATATAGTAGTTATTTTTTCTCCTCTGTTTGCAGCATGTACTATTTCTGCAGCACCTATAGATGCTAAGTCACCATCTCCCTGATAAGTGAATACTACTTTGTCAGGCTGGCATCTTTTTATTCCTGTTGCACAAGCTGGAGCTCTACCGTGAGCAGCTTCCTGTGTATCACAGTTGAAGTAGTTATATGCTAAAACTGAACATCCAACTGGAACAACACCTATAGTGTCACCTAAAACACCTAATTCTTCTAAAACTTCAGCTACTAATCTGTGGATTATACCATGAGTACATCCTGGACAGTAGTGAGTCTGGACTTCCTGAAGCCCTTTAGTTCTTTCAAATACAACAGCCATTATTTAGCACCTCCTGAAAGTATTTCTTTTGCAAGTCTTGTTAAATCTTTTGGTAGTGGAACCATACCACCTGGTCTACCATGGAAGTGAACTGGTAATTTACATTCACATGCAAGTTTAACGTCTTCTATCATCTGTCCCATAGACATTTCTACAACGAATAAATCTTTAGCATTTGGTATTTTTGTAAATGCTTCATTTGGGAATGGCCATAAAACTTTAGGTCTTATTAAACCAACTTTTAATCCTTCTGCTCTTAAATCATCTACTGCATTTTTAACAACTCTTGAAGTAGTTCCGTAAGCAACGAATACTAATTCAGCGTCATCTGTATTGTACATTTCATACTGAACTTCATTAGCTTCCATAGCTTTGAATTTTTCATTTAAGTGCCAGCAGTGTTCTTCTAGAACTTCTGGTGATAAGTATAAAGAGTTTATAACATTTGGTTTTCTCTGTCCTTTAGTACCAGTTGTAGCCCAGTCTTTTGGAGGTAATTCTCTTTTTCTTTCTGGAGCTTTAAATTCTACTGGTTCCATCATCTGTCCTATCATACCATCAGCCATAACCATTACTGGTGTTCTGTAGTAATCTGCAACATCAAATGCTTCCTGTATCATATCAACTGCTTCCTGAACTGTAGCTGGAGCGAATACTGGAGTTCTGTAGTCACCATTTCCTCCACCTCTAGTTGTCATGTAGTAATCTGCCTGAGATGGCTGTATACTTCCTAGTCCTGGACCACCTCTCATTACGTTTAGTATAACACATGGTACTTCTGCACCAACTGCATATGTTATACCTTCCTGTTTAAGTGCAACACCTGGAGAAGATGAAGAAGTCATAACTCTTACTCCTGATCCTCCTGCACCGTAAACCATATTTATAGCAGCAACTTCAGATTCAGACTGAACGAATGCTCCACCTACTTTTGGTAATTCTCTTGATAAATATTCTGGTAATTCACTCTGTGGAGTTATTGGGTAACCGAAGAAATATTTACATCCAGCTTCTATAGCTGCTTTACCAAACGCTTCGTTACCTTTCATAAGTATCTTAGCCATTAAAATTCCCCCCTATGATTATTTATTAAATAATTAGTCTCTTTCTACAGTTATAACTACGTCTGGGCACATCATTGCACAGCTAGCACAACCTATACATTTTTCCATTTCTACTACTCTAGCAGGGTTATATCCCTTTTCATTTGTTGTTTCAGTGTCTAGTGATATTATTTTCATTGGACATACTTCTACACACAATCCACAACCTTTACAGTACTTTTGATCAAAAGATACTCTTCCTTTAGCCATTTGCTTAAGCCTCCTTAAACTATCATTTTATTTGAAACCAAACTACATCATCCAGTCGTCTCTCATATATAGATCTATTGGAAGTATTTCTCCTTCCAATCCGTCTGGAAGCTGGTTTGCAACCTCTCTTAAACAAGCCACATATTTTATAGGTATATTTCTTGCTTTAGAAACTTCTCTTGAAACTTCCTGTCCTTTTAATACATCTTCTACTGTTGTAGCTTTCAGCATATGAGTATTGTTTATAAGTCCAGTTACTTTCAACTGAGATGCTGCTTCAATTTCATCTATATATTCCATAACTTCTTCAGCAGTCTGAGTTCTTTCTCTGTTAGCATTGACAACGAAGAATAAATCATATTCGTCGTCAGGTATTGAGCCACGGAATCTTGCTATTACCCTAGCTCCTACTTTATCTCCACCTAAATCTATAACATACTGATAAGATTTATCATTCATTGGAGTTGTAACTTCAGCAGATACAGCTGGTAAGTCTAAACTTGGTGCATCTACTGAACTATCTATAGGGTGTATACCCATAGCTTTCATTTCTTCTTTTCTTTCTCTTGATCTGAAGTAAACATTTACTACGTCAAGATCGGCAAGTGCTACTTTATCTTCTGTTTCTTTTCTTAGCTGTACGACATAGTTAACGGCAACTTCACTTTTACCACTACCATAGTGGCCAGTTATTATTCTTATTCTTTTATCTTTATTTACCATATACTAAAGCCTCTTCTTCTCCATTAAGAACTCTTAGTCCACCCTGAGCTAGAGCTATCATTTCGTCTTCTCCTGGATAAACTTTAACTTCTGCTATGAAGCCAACTCTTTCTGATATTTCTTTAGTGAATGATTTTGAATAAGCTATACCACCTGTTAATAATACAGCATCTACGTTACCTTTTAATACAGCTGCACATGCACCTATTTCTTTAGCTACCTGATATGCCATTGCGTCATATACAAGTTTAGCTTTTTCATTTCCTGCTTCTATCATTTCTTCAACTTCTCTTGCATCATTAGTGTTTAGATAAGAAACAAGTCCTGCACTACCTTTTATTTTTTTCTTCATATCGTCTAATGTATATTCTCCACTGAAGCACATTTTTATTAGGCTTCCTACTGGTAGTCCACCAGATCTTTCTGGAGAGAATGGTCCTTCACCATCTAATGCATTAGCAACATCTATAACTCTTCCTTTTTCGTGAGCTCCTACAGATATTCCTCCACCCATATGAGCTACTATTAGGTTAACGTCTTCGTATGATTTTCCAACTTCTTTAGCATATCTTCTTGCTATTGCTTTCTGATTTAAAGCGTGGAATATACTTGTTCTTTCTATATCAGCCATTCCTGATATTCTAGCTACATCCTGTAATTCATCAACAACAACAGGGTCTACTATGAAAGAAGGTACTCCTACTTCATCACCTATCTGTTTAGCTATTATTCCACCAAGGTTAGAAGCGTGTTCTCCTGAAACACCAACTCTTAAGTCTTCTACCATGTCAGCATTAACTGCATAAGTTCCACCTTTTATAGGTTTTAAAAGACCACCTCTACCTACAACAGCGTCTAATTCAGATGTTTTCACTCCACCTTCAGCTAAAGCGTCTTCTATAACACCTTTACGGAATTCGAACTGATCTGCTATTTTGTCGTATTTTCCGATTTCTTCTGAAGAGTGTCTAAGTGTTTTTTCAAATACTAATGATTCATCATCGAAAACAGCTATTTTTGTAGATGTTGAACCTGGGTTAATAGTTAATATTCTATTTACTTTACTCATGTAGTTTTTACCTCCTGTAAAATTTAAAAACCTATTGTCTAATAAATTAATTAAAAAATATAAATTTCAAGCTATTTTGTAGCTTTTTATATAATCTAAAATAATTTTATATTTTAGATTTAATCAAAGTTAAATTATTTTGCAGTTTTAGCTGCCATAAGAACTCCAAGTGCTATAGAGTTTAATTTAGTTTCTTCTGTATCTGCTCTTGAAGTAAGTATTACTGGTGCTTTTGCTCCAACTATTACACCTGCATTTTTAGCCTGTGCAAAGAATACCATTGATTTGTAAAGAACGTTACCAGCCTCTATATCTGGAACTAATAGTATATCAGCTTTTCCAGCACCTGGATGGTTAACACCTTTATGAGCTGCTGCTTCTTCTGAAACTGCATTATCTAGTGCAAATGGTCCACCTACTACACAACCAGTTATTTCACCTTTTTCACACATTTCCTGAAGTTCTGCTGCTTCAACTGTATCTTTCATTTTTGGATTTACTTTTTCTTTTGCACATAAGCATGCAACATTTGGCACTTCTATATCTAATGCGTGTGCAACATCAACTGCATTTTCTATTATCTGTTTTTTAGCTGCAACATCTGGAGCTAAGTTCATAGCTGCATCAGTTATGAAGAATAATCTGTCAAATCCATTAACATCGAATACTGCAACATGGCTTAATACTTTACCAGTTCTTAGACCTATTTCTTTGTCTAATACTGCTTTAAGAACTATTGATGTATCAACTATTCCTTTCATTACCATATCAGCTTTTCCTGATGAAACAAGTTCAACAGCTTTTCTTGAAGCTTCTACTAAATCTTCTATATTTATTAATTCATAGTTAGCTAAATCTATTCCTAATTCTTTTGCTATAGGTTCTGTTTTAGCTATATCCCCAACTAATATAGCGTTTGCTATGCCTTCTTTTCTTGCCATTTCAACTGCAAGTAAAACTTCTTTATCCTGGCAGCAAGCAACTGATATTGTTTTAGGTCCTCTTTCTTTTGCAAATTTTATAACTTCTTCAAAGTTTTTCATAAACTCCACCTCGTAGTAGTATTTTTTATTTGTATATCATAATTATATTATACTCTATTATTAAAACAAAATAAATCGTTTTCCAGATATGTATCATTTTATTTTTTTACAGAATATGCCATTCAAAATACATTATATATTTATAATATCTCTAAAATAAATAAGTTGCAATAAAAATATAAATTTAACAAAAATAAATTTATATTTCATTGCAACTTGATTTTTTTAGAATTCTACTTTTATATTTTCCATGTGCTATTCTTTACTTTATTAAACAATATTCAATTCAATCGTTTTTATTTTCAGAATATTTATATTTACATTTATATTATTAAATATAATCTTACTATATTTATACATATTTACATTTTTTTTATAAAATAGTAAACTTAATTTTTTATACTTATTATTTGTTATGTAAATATCAATTCTATCTTTTGTCACACAATTCAATATATTTGCATCTTTTTTATTTAATTGTATGTCACTTTTAACATAAATATTTTTATAGATTCAATAAAAACGTTTTATCTATCTAAACTTACTCTAACTTTGTTTTCAGTACATTTTATATTATTAGGTATAACTAAACTCACTTCTATACTTTTTTTATTTTTTAATTCCTCAGTATCTACAGATTCAGTTTCTATGTATTGTATATTTTTTAGCACTTCCTCTTTACCAGTTATTAAAACTTTTTCTTCATTTAATTTATATGTTGGTAAATCGTCACCATTAAGTGATACTTTTATAGGTACTGATTTAGAATCTAGCATCTTTATATTTAAATATACATATGGATTTTCTATATCTAATCCTTTTACTTCTTTTCCATTTTCGTCTACTGCAATTAATCTAACTTTTTTAGTTATATTCTTTTTATCAACATCTTTTAATGAATCTACCTTTCCTATAACACCTTTTACCTTAGCCATCTGTGTTCTAGGACCAGAAACAGTTACATACTCTTCATCTAATTTTATAGAATCTATATTCTCTTTATTTTCATCACTCATATTTATTTCTATTTTTAGATTTTTACTTATTTTTTTCTCTAAATTGACAATTATTGTACTTTGAGTAAATTCATGACTTACCCTTTCTGACATATTTGCCCTCAAGTATACTTCATTTTTTCCCTCTATAGGATTATCAATTTCTCCATATACCTTTATATCATCTTTATCTATGTTTTTTACATTTGATAGTTTTCCACTTATATTCATACTTGATAATAGAGATTCATCTGGATAAATCACAAGATCTTTCTCATCTAATTCGTCTAGATTACTAACTGTTACTGGTATATCTTCTATTAATTTTGTATCCTCTGGATCCACTATTGCAATTACATACATCCATAGCGCTATTGCACTGAATAGTGCAATTAACTTTACTTTTGTATTATTTTTTAGTCTCATCATTTAAATAATCCTCCTATAAAAGAGCTCTTTTCTTCTTTTTTAGCCTGAAGATTATGAGATAATATACTCTTCATTCTTTCTTTTGTAATATCTCTATATAATTTACCTGATTTTGCTATTGAAACTCCTCCTGTTTCTTCTGAAACTATTAAAGTTAAACAGTCAGACACTTCACTAACACCTACACCTGCTCTATGTCTAGTTCCTAAATCTTTACTTAGATCTTTACTCTGTGTTAATGGCAAGAAACAAGCCGCTGCCTTTATTTTTGACTCTCTAACAACAACAGCACCATCATGTAATGGTGTATTAGGTATAAATATATTTACTAATAACTGTCGTGATATTTCAGAGTCTAGTATTGTACCTGTATTTATTATATCATTTAACTTAGTTTCTCTTTCCATAACAATTAAAGCTCCTATCTTTTGTCTTGCTAATGAATATAGAGCCTCAACTATTTCATCTATTACATGATTAAATTTTTCTTCAGACACCACTGATTGTTTTTGGAATATTTTTAATTTTGTTCTTCCTATATGTTCTAATCCTGCTCTTAGCTCTGGCTGGAATATTATGAAAGGAAGAATAAAACCAACTTCTAAAGATTTTACTAATAGCCAATAAATTGTGTGTAATTTGAATATTTTACTAGCTCCAGTTGCAACAAGTAATATTAAAAGACCTTTTAAAACCTGTTCTGCTCTTGTATCTTTTATAAACATAAATATCTTATAAAATAAATATGTCACTATTGCTATATCAAGTATATCGTTAATACCCATTTGGTATATCATATCTAAAAATTCTCCAACAAAAGAACCAAAATCTAACACTTTTTTCCTCCTTATATTTTTATTTATATTAAAAATATTATTATTAATTCATCTCATTTTAATATTAATCTCTCACATTAAATATTATACTATA
>OFOU01000175.1_pt1 | contig 60162 bp, 50 predicted proteins | sample 1542061 | NCBI WGS metagenome assembly OFOU01 (sample SAMN04209239, study PRJEB22552) | human gut metagenome | biome: gut; material: feces | host: Homo sapiens | place: USA: Oklahoma
TCTGCGGACTGTTTGAGCTTTCAATTATTGAACAGTTATATACAGATGCTGTACGTTGCAGATCACAGCTCCTGCCCGGAAGGTCATTTCCAAGGAAGAAATTGAAATCCAAGGGACGTTCACATTTCCGAAATAAAAAAGTTTCTTTTTAAAATAGAACCAGCATTCATCAATAGGCTTATTTAAGTGTGGTCATTTTTATAAATCTTCTGGTTTCCAACAAAACAGCAACTGTTTTCTATCATAAACCGATTTATTTTGTAGTTTGCATTGGAGGCTATTCGCTAATATGCCCCTAAGTTGACGCTAGGTTGACCACATTGGGGGCTGACCCCGAGAGTTTTTCTGCAATTCTTTTTTCAATACCGTATACTCAGAGTAAGCCAGGCAAATATGTTCATTATACGCATCTAACTCTTTTAATAAGCAGAATATTTTTTCTTTAAGAAACAAAGCAACATATTCCTGTTCACTATAAATAGCAATTCTTATCGTTGTATCCATAGCTATGCTCCTTCTACGATATTATTTCTCTATATCCAACAGGAATTTTTTATTCATTTTGGAATATCCAATCTTTCAATTTTGAAAAATCTTTTTCTGATATCCACTTACATATTTCCTGCTGATCTTCTTCTGTCATATTAATTTCTGCCAGCTTTTCCGGCGTATTTTTTAAATCCCAAGCCTGATATATCCAATATGCAACACTTCTTAAATATTGATATCCATATGCAACATAATATTCCGAAACTCCTGCTTTTTCTGATAGATACTTAATCCACTCCTCTGTGCTTATAGGAATATTCTGCTCCTTAATCCTATACTTAACATAGTCATAAAACTCCTGCAGGAAATTTTTCATTGGAATCAACAGAAAAATAGAAAAAATTTCAGTAACTAATGCATCTGACTTTGTCGGACACATTGGCATTACAAAATAATTTTTGTATATTTTTTTATCATCTTTGTGAAAAATATATTGTGCGATTTCATTTGTGATTGCATATCTTTTTGAAGCAGCGGGTACATATTTATCCGTATAAATAACTGCTTCTTTTTCATTCGAAAAAATACTTTCCTGTACAGATAACTGAGCGATTTTATGATTTAGCCTTTTAATATGTTCATTAGAAAAATCATTTATATTTACATCTTCAATCCATATTCCCAGCTTATCTGTAATTTTCTTAATATCAACAGGAAACACAATTGTTTCCTTTCCATAGCACAGTTTTAATAACTTTTCTGCATAAATTCCTGCCCTCCAGTAATAATTAATAATGTTTTCTACGTTTGAAATATCGGATAAATACTCTGAAATTTCATTCAACACTTTGTTTAATTCTCCATTCTTTCTTTGTGTTGGCATCTTATGTATTACTCCTTAACTATTTATTATTTTATCTTTTCTTTCAGATAATTCCAATCTGAAAGTACTAACTCAGGATTATAAAATCCCCCAAGTTCAATAGAAACTATAGTTTCAAAAATATCACTCACATATTGTCTCCAATACTGCCATATGTATTTGTTACTAATTGACAAATGTAATCTGCTTTCTATATACGCTACAATTCTTGCATTACTTTGATAAACTGAACTGCCCTCATTTTCCATATCTTTCATATAGTTTCGTTGAAACTGTGCTACTAAAGATACATCTTGTATATACCTCTTTTCAATCACATAGTTCCACCATTTAGCCACCATATCACCATATTTTTCTGTAAACATTTTTAAAATTCCCGTCGTTTCTCCAAGATAATTGTTTACAATAACTTCAATAATAATATATGTTATACACTCTTGCCACTTTGCTTCATCGTCTTTTAGCATTTCTAATTTGACTACTGGTTCTTTATCTTGCCTGTCATTGTCCTTCCTCTCATAATAAGCATTTAACATTTTTACAACAAAATCTCTATAAATTTTGACAATATCCTGCAATATCCGCTCTGTACCTGTATCACCATTTTCCCAACGATTGACAAATTCCTCATACGCCTTAAGATATTTTTCCATTTTTTCTTCAGATATTCTTTTCCATTTTCTCCTATCATTAAGAATATCTGCAATATAAGTGACATCATTAAGAAGAATCTGCCTTAAATAAAATCTTATATTCAAAAGACCAAATAATTCATTCAAGTTTTCACTTTTCTCACAAGCTTCTTCTGAATTAATCAATTTCTGAATATCTGATAGATTATCTTTGTTTAATGGAAAAATCACTTTCTTCAATGCTTCTCTGGATGCATATCCTCTCTTTACAAAATAAAGAACATATGGGAATTCATCACAGCTTAACAATTCTGTATTCTGCCACGCAGGAATTGAAAATCTTTGCATATTATATTTATTTGCATATTCCATTACGCGTTGTACGACCAATTTTTTATACGCCATATTTACAAAAATACACGGAAAAACCTGTCCATGTATAAAATTCACTCTGGTATTTCCATCATCACTTACAAACATTGCTGCTGTAGGAACATGTCTTGTCATCCATTTTAAAAAAAACTGTTGGGAATAATTATCTGTTAAGATCCAACGATCCTTTCCTGATAAATTTTTGCCTGTCTTTATCCCTATTTCCAGAGCATTGTGTCCCATATTTTGCAAAATATCATAAAGTACGTTTTTTCTTCCACTTTCACCTGATGCTATATATTCTTTATAAATTTCAATAAAACTTTCTGATTCAGCATCTCCATGCTCCCATACAGGTATCATAAATTGTTTCCACGGTGCATATATATTTTCCCGTCTTGACACTATCATATATTGATTTTTATCAGAAAAAATGTCTGCAAAATTAATAGTTTTACTATTGTTTCCACTAGTCTGGAAACTACTCTCCGTAGTTAAAGAAACTTTAGGCATAACTTCTATGTGAAACAATACTGAATTATTGCTAAATTCATCTGCTATTTCATCTGCATAAGAACATACATATTCTAATAATTCACTCCAAACATTTCTTTTTTCTTTCTCAAAAAGCAGAGATACCTGAGGAGTAAAGCTTTCTTTCTGTGCAAAAAAAGCCAACATCGTCAACGTGACTATGCTTTCTTTAAATATTATTAAAAGACGATTTCTTACATCTTTAAATAATTGTACGCTATGATAAGAATCAAACTTTATATCTATCTGTATATCGGTCAATTCTCTTATCTCAGTATCCACATCTTTCAATAAATATAATTTTGTATCTAAGCTTTTTTTGACAGCACTTAAAAGTTGCCTGGATTTATTTTTGTCAATATTTTGTAAAATCTGATATACAGATGTCAACAATGGTTTATATATCTGTTCATAAAAATATGCTCTGCCCTTTTCTGTAAATCCTCTTCTGCTTAAGTTGATATACTCCCGCGACAGCTTTCCTTTTATATCAATATATTCAATCATTTCGTTTCCCAGATCAGGGAGTTCCATCTCATCTAACAAAATTCCTTTATAATATATCACCACCCCTTGGCTGATTCTCTCACAATGCTTATCTGTATTTTCCCTTTCTCTTTGCTCCATAAGCAAGAAATTTTTCATATTAACTGTACACAATGTGCACAATGTTTTATCCCAAAAATAAAAGCTTCCATCACGTGAATCCAGCATTGCGATCGTTTTTTCTGTTTTTTCAATAAGCATATCTTTATTCTGAATTGCATTCACTTTTCTGTCATCTATAGATTTAGATATATCCGGATAAAAAATCCACGCTAATTCAGACGCTGTCCATTTCCGTTTTTTGAATATAAACTGCAGTTCATCTACATAATTTTCTATACGTTCCCTACCATATTCCTTTTCCTTATTTTTCAGGTAATCTCCAAACGTATTTAAAATTTCATTTTCTTTTTCGCCATATTTATTTAAATTGCATTTCAAATGCTGCATTCTGTTTTTCTCTGTAGTATTAATAGGAACTTCTATCAATGAATTTTCTATGATTTCCAATTCTACAGGAAATAATTGTTCTCCAATCTGAGAATCTAAATACATTGCCATTTGCGCTATGAGTTCTGCTGAATGTCTTATCGGGCTAAGTGTATTATAATCTTCATCAAAATAATCTTTTCCATCCCATGTTAATGGATATAACTCATGAGTAAGTTTCTTTTTTTCTGGTATAAAAACCTCAAAACAGGTTCCATAATAAGACTTATCTTTCTGTGATGGTCTGACATTAATGTATCCTTCATAGTATGCAGATTTCACTGACGAAAATGTGATTTCATATTTTTCTCCACTTCTGAGAAATGTGTCACACTTAAAAGTATCTGTCAGTATAAAAGCACTCTGCAAACCAATTCCAAATTCTGCTGTGGGTTTCAACCATTCCGGCATATCCTTTATCATATAATGTTCTCTTCTACGGCTATTTCCCACTTTTGCAATATTCAATATACTTTCTTTATCAATACCTGTTCCAAAATCTCTGATGCTGACTTTAACTCCATATTCCCAGCTCTTATCGCCATGAATCAATTTTTCTTTATCTTCTTCTGTCACAGGAAATTCCTGATGTTCTTCATTTCTCTTAACAATTTCCATTCTGATGCTGACTGGAAAATTTTCCATTGGAAACTTCTCATTCATTTCATTAGGATCCATAAGCTTTAGATTATCCGATTCATGAGCGAATCTCTTTGTTCCAAGATAATCTACCCAATACTGCATCTTACTGGCATCAACAGCATTCTGTAAAAATTCTCGAAGAAAAACAAATTTATCCTGATAAACATTTCCACCTTCTAAAATTGCAAATGCTTTTTTCTGTGAAATATGGAACTGTGCAGTTACAAGTTCTTCCGGAATTTGTACTCCGTTGAGTGACAACTTCACAGAATCTATTGTTGGCAATGATCCACTGAAATTCTCCGGGCGAATGAGTGTCCAGTTATAACCCGCTTCCTGCAGAATTTCTTTTAGCATGTCACATTCTTTTCGCACTAATCTAAGTGCTTCCTGAGATCTGCAGTCTGCTTCTATAGAAATAGTTTCAGGTCGAATATATAAACGACGAATGGACTGGTGCTTTTCAAAATGACGTTCTGACATTTCCGGTAAAGCTCCAATGCATTCTCTGATCAATGGATGAAAACGATCATTATCCATATCCAGTAAATCACCCAGTTGCAATAGAACAGAGACAAATCTCGGATGAGCATAATCGCCAACATAACCATCATCTTCTGCCGGCAGTTTCATAATATGATCAAAACCCGCCTGTGTATGTAAACCGGCGCATTTTGCAATATGCAGAAAAATCCTCTGTGGTATTCCAGCCATCGAAAATCCTGCACCCAATTTGTCAGATTCCAAGGTCCATTTCGTTAAACGTTCTTCTGAAAAATTCCCATGTTCTGTTCTTCGATAGTTTGCGATTAAATGTAGCAGAGCATAATATACTTTTAATTTATCAGCGTATAACTGCTTCATCGTTTCTTCTTCATTATCATTTTCCGGATATTCATACTTTGTCTGCCTGAGCGCCTTAATTGCTTTCTGAAATACAAAATCATTTTCATTATTCAGCTTATCAACCATTTCCAGAAACTTCTCATTTTTTACTATATTCTCTCTGTCTGTATGGGTAATAACCATACCAATATCATGAATATAAACTGTATGAAGAATCATAAAGCAATCTGTAGCCGACAATTCTCTGATTCGTTTTTCTCCTAAAATCATTTCAATATTTGTAAGCACAGTGCTTGCATGCGATTCATCATGTTTGCTGTATGAAGGAAAAGAGGACAGCGTTGTCTGCAAAAGTTGTATCAGCCAGCGTTTATTGTTATGCCATGCATGCCATAGTACTTCATATCGTTCTGCATGATGTGCATCATTTAAATAGAACTGCTCTAACTGCCGTTCAATTGTTAATCTGATTTTTTCTCTTTTGTTTTCTTCCATAATTATTTTCCGTACTTTCTCTTTTCGATATTTGGTCAAATAATATCAAAAAAAGCATCTAAAATAGACTTTTTAATTCATCTATTTTGATGCTTTTCTCTTACGTTCATTTCTTAATTATTTATCATTACGTATTCATAAAACCTACAAAAGCGTACAAAATACCATATCACTGTATTACAAGTGATCCTGTATTCCCAGTATGTCCACTTTTCTTCTTAAACGCGACAATGCGACGATTTAAGTTTTCCGCTTTTGTTCTTTCTAATTATAACAAAAATTTAATCCAACAATCAATAAAATTTCTGTGAAATTACGATTAATCTTTCGCCACAAATCGCCATTGCTTATTTGACTCAGACAATCATTGATAAAACATTCATATACTCATGAAAATCGTTTCGGCTCGAACTTGTTTTCATTGTATATATCATTAAACATTATCTTTATTTGTCTTTAAAATTTTTCTTTCCACTTCAGCCGTACTCACCATTTCTATTTTCTCCTCGTTTAGCTGACTGGCTTTACAAATAAATTATTTTTCCATATATATATCAGTATTATAGTTGCTGCGATACTAAATACCCAATATTCTATAACTAATAATGTACTATATGTGTACATTATTTTTGAATCATGTCTTTTTTTATTGGTCATCTCTTCTTCTGTTGTAAAAATCATTATTTTACGTCCAAACGCTTCCTTATACTCACTTTCAATACACTTTATACTTTCCTCACAATTATGTATCATGTCACGCGTACGTTTATCAAATCCATAAAATATTAATGAAAAAAATATAATTGCAACACATACACACGATTCAAGAATCTTCATCTCCTTGTCAGCTGTAAATAAAGCAAACAAACCTGTGAAAAAAAGTGATTCAAGAATAATATAAAAATTCATCATCTGCATTCTCTGACTGGAATGTAATTCAAAATATTTCCATAACATTTCCACAAAATCTCGTTTCTCCATAAATCTTTATTCTCCTTTGATTCGCATCATTATTTAATTCTTTTAATGTTTCTGCCATTGCGACCAATCATTTCGTCCCCAATGTTCTTCCCAAACCATTTTAGTCCCCTGCTGTTATGGTAATTTACAGACGCTTTCTTGCCTTCATCACCGCATAGTGCACCAAACCTTCCTACTACTCCATACAGAGCAGTCAGAATGTTTGTGAGGATCTAATCGTTTCTTTCATCATTGTTTACAGATTGCTGAACAGGTCAGTCTTATACACGCCGTTCTCCAACATCTTCTTGAAGCTACCCTTTACTGCTGCGACATCCTCGTGATAGGTCATGCCATACCATGTATCATTTGTTTTCAGGACCTTCACAGACATCTTCCCATGCTCCAGCAGTTCACCGATGAAGATAGGAATCAGATATTCTGCCTTTAGTGGATTACCCGGCACTTCCTTCTCGAAGAATTCTTTGAATCCCTCTTCCAGCGTTGTAAAGAAATCAGGAGTCAAGCCCCACATGTTCATGGAAACCAGGGAATCAACATCAACAGCCATTCCTTCTGCCTCTGCTCCAGTTGCAGTCTTTACAATGTTCTTCGTTTCCACGACCTCGGTCAGGTTGTAATCCTCATCCATCTTGCAGATACCGCGAGTCACACCACCGTTATCAGACAGCGTATTCTTCAGCACAAAACCTGCCATACAGGACTTGCCGCCATTCACCAGATACTCATGAACAGCCTTGAAGCCTTCTTTGCCATAGTAATCATCTGCATTGATAACGATGAACGGGGTCTTGATGACCTTCTTCGCTACAAGCACGGCCTGACCAGTTCCCCACGGCTTTGTACGGCCCTCCGGCAGAGTCCCCGGAATATCGTTAATGTCCTGGAAAGCATAATCCACCGTCACATCATGGGCAGCGCAGATAGCTTTGATACGCTCACCGATAACCTCTTTGAACTCCTGCTCGATATCCTTACGGATGATAAATACCACATGATTGAAGCCAGCCTCAAGCGCATCATGGATGGAATAATCCATGATAATATGTCCCTCATCATCGACCGGTTCCAACTGCTTTATTCCTGTTCCAAATCGGCTGCCGATTCCGGCCGCCATGATAAGTAATGTTGTTTTCATACTCTCTCCTTACTGTGCTTACATTGCTTTAACTGGGTATCCCTTAATACATACAGATTCGTATATTTATCTTATGATTATTTGTTCCGACCAGCTATATTCATAGATTCTGACTCAAGTACCCGCTGAAAATTCATATTATACTTTCTTTAGAAAACTTTTAGGATATGTTCACTCATTTTATCGGTATTTCATAGGGTCTGACCCCAATGTGGTTTTACTCTCCCATAATTATTCGTGCAGTTCCAGCGGCAGTCCATCCGGGTCGTGGAAAAAAGTCATCTTCTTCCCAGTATAATCGTCAACTCGAATCGGCTCACACTCTACACCTAATTCTCCCAGCTCTTTCACCGTCTGCTCCACGCTCTCTACACAGAAAGCAAGATGACGCAGCCCACAGGCCTCTGGGTGACTCACACGCTTCGGCGGGTTTTCCTCAGCAAAGATCTCCAGTTCTGTGTGTTCATTGACACGCAGATCCAGCTTCCAGTCCTTACGCTCTGGGCGGTAGTTCTCCCTGATGACAGCAAAGCCCAGCTTGTTCACATAGAAATCCTTTGCGTCTTCGTAGTCAGATACGATGATTGCAATATGATGTATTTTGGATAAATTCATTTTGTGTCACACTCCATTTCTTATAATTTTGTTCTTCTTTTATTTCCGTTATAAACTATACAGCAACCTTCAAAAATTACCGTGTGAACTCCTGGAGTTCAGTTTGTCCACACGGCATTCATTTTTTCTTGGGTTATTTTATTTCAGTTTTTCGAGGATCTCATCCGCGCTCATCCCGCTTGCCAGCAGCTTCTTCAACACAGCCTCCGCTTCGGTCTTCTTTGCTTCTTCAGCGGCCTTAGCATCTGCCTTTGCTTTCTTCGCTTCCAAGGATGCCACTTCTTTTTCGGCCTTCTTCAGAGCAGTCTTCTTCTCTTTCAGATCAGCCTTCAAAGTGTCAATGTTTGCGGTGATGGATGAAATCTCAGCAGTCAGGGAAGTGATAGATTCCTGCTTCTCCGCGATCTGAGATGCGTAGTCAGTATGGGTAGTTTTGGGACGGTTTTTGCTGCCTTTCGTTCTGGGCATGGGTGATAACCTCTTTCCTTTTATAGTGGTTTAAGTATAGCACTGTATGGATATGTGGGCAAGATTACTTATTGTCTGGAATCTTTTTCTTCCCGCTCTGCGTTGTCATCTTTTTCACAGTGTTAGCCTGTGTGTATTGTAGCATTGCTTTCATTCCTTCATCAACGCCACCTCCACCAGTTGCTTTTGAACCCCCACCTATGTTTGACATTTGAGCCATTCTTTTTGCTCCACCATGCAATTTATCCATCGGAGTTCCAGTACTAGCGGTGGTTCTGTTTAGCCCATCTACTATTTGCTTTCCTCTTTGATTAAGAATACTATCTGCTGCCCTTTCCAAAGAAGCATTGCTTTTTGAAACTGCTTGTGTATTTTTCTGTTTTCTTTGAAATAATGACAAAAATTCCATAATACACCCCCTATCATATTACTATAATCATTTACGATAACCGGATGTCATGATATCATTTTCTGTTATCTCGCAACTGATTTCATCTATGTATTGATACAAACTATTATCTACAAATTCGTGAATCAACCAGTTCTGATTCGTTTTCATTAATGATTCAAATTTTTCTGGATTATACCGTACCAGCTCACTCAGCCAGTGGAAAACTGCAAATATTAATGTAATTGAATTTCTCTTTAGAATATGCTGATTCGTATCAATATCTTTTTTTATATACCACAATCTAGCATCGCCGTATATATAAAGTAAATCCTTGCGAATGCTGCCGTGATATTTAGACAAGGCTTCTAATCTTTGCTTTTTATCTCCATGAATATCCCATGCGAATCGCTGCTTTTTTCTCATTAAATATTTGGTGGAATCCTGATATTTCACCTTCTCATATTGTTTAGGCACATACCTTAATGAATTTCCATTAGCATACCTTTCATCGACCTGAAACTGGACCCAACCTTTTTTTAATTCACTATCTACAATAAATTTAATATCTCTAATCGGAATAAACAATTCAGGACAACTATATGTAAGAGAAAATGCTCGATGAATACATGGTATATTGTACATCAAATCATACACAGAATATATCTTTTTCCCTGCTTCTTCTTTGAAATATTTAGACAGCTCAAACAATACACCTGATCCAGAAAAAACAACCTCAGCATTTTTTATGTTATTAGATTTTCCCCATTGCCTTCTATCTGATGAAATACCATGCGATAAATTATCAAAATCAATACTGTCTGGACCTTTAATAGCCAGCAGTGCCTTGGCAGCATTCATACAACAATAGTACGAAGTAAGAGGGCGCGACTCTATTGGTAAATTTTCAGATGCAATATAGAAATTCTTTGCTTGAGACCAATAAAATAATGCTCGCCTAGATTTTTCTGAACTCTGTCTTTTCAACCATAATTCTACATATTCCCAAGAGGAATTTGTCAGCACTGTCTTTCCTGAATAATCGGCTGATGTAACTGATTTCATAAGATGAATTTCTTTGGAATTAATTTCTAACGACTTAATCGCCATCACTTACACCATCCTTTTCCTATTATTGCTCACATCTTCGCCGACCATAAGATCGTTGCCTGCTGCTCACCACGGAGAGGTGTGTGACTTATCAGAGCAGCGTAGGGAGCATCCGCCCCCAGTATATCACAAGTCTGCAAATAAATCAGCCTTGTATACGCCATCCGCCAACATTTTCTTGAAGCTGTCCTTTACGGCTGCGACATCTTCGTGGTAGGTCATTCCGTACCAGGTGTCGTTGGTTTTCAAAACCTTCACAGACATCTTGCCCTGCTCCAGTAATTCTCCAATGAAGATAGGGATCAGATACTCGGCTTTCTGAGGATTACCCGGTACTTCTTTCTCGAAGAACTCCTCGAAGCCTTCTTCCAGTACATCTAAAAATTCCGGAGTCAATCCCCACATGTTCATGGAAACCAGAGAATTCACATCAACAGTCACGCCGTCTGCTTCTGCTCCATCTTTACTTTTCACGATGTTCTTGGTTTCCACAACCTCAGTCAGGTTTCCATTCTCATCCATCTTGCAAATACCACGAGTCACACCACCGTTATCAGACAGAGTGTTCTTCAGTACAAAACCCGCCATGCAGGACTTACCGCCATTCACCACGATTCTGTTAGGTCTGACGAACGTTTATTGATTGCTTACAGTATTTTAACTTCTTCAATATACTTGGAATTGCAATGCCTACAATTATTTGCATAAAAATTCGGAGTACATATAGAAACAAGCTAGTTATATTATTCATATGTGTAGCATCGTCTATATGTATTAGCATAGTCATTATTATATAGTTTACCGGAACTCCATATAAATAAATATCCATAGAATACATGTTTATCAATTTCAAAATTCTATTATTTAGTACCTTAGGGAACCGATTGATAATCCAATAACAAATAGAATACCAAAAGAATATTCCAAATATTTGTTCTTCAAAAAGAAAAAATCGTTTACCTTTGTCTACTAATAAAAACGAAAACATCCATGCGCCAAAGACTCCGCTAATTTTCAAAATGGTCTTGTCTTTTAACGCCCTCTTAATATTATCCTCAAATTCGACAAAAAACATACCTATTAAGAACCACATCCAATATTTCGCAACTCTATCTATATAAGCAATCTCTGTCACATAAATTTTTATATAGTCATTCAATAAATACATAAGCACTGCTGGAATCATCATTACAGCAATTGCTGTTCTTTTCTGAATTTTCATAAATCCTATCAAAATAGAGTTGCAAGCATAAGTCAAAACAAATATAATAAACAATGCCTCCAAATACCATAAATGATTCTTTCCAAATCCAATCAGATATAATATCACATTGTAAACGCTCCCTCCAAAATAATTTGAGCACCATAATATTGGAATATTATACAATATAGACACTAAAAAATATGGAATGATCAATCTCGGAATTTTATTTTTTAATAATCCTAAAACGGTTTTATACTTACCACCATTCAAGCAAATTTGAAACACCATTCCAGATATAAGTATAAAAAGTTGCATGTGGCACGAATATATAATTCTTGTGCCAAATCCTATTATTTTGTAAATAATTGTTTCATCTAGAATATATTTTGTCCAATCACATCCCATAGAACTAACAGATGTTGTAATAATATAAAACCCACTGTGACCAAGAACCACCAAAATCGTTGCAAAAAAGCGGAGCAATTCTATTTCTTTATTTTTTTTGTTATCTACCATAATTACTCCTTCCTATGCTTGTTCATGTCTTCTATTCCAATACTTTTCTAAAAATATGATTATAGCATTAAGCACAATTGCTCCTCCGCCTACCATTACACATTTCAATACAAATGTTAACCAATTATCACAGTTTGGGAATCGAAGAAATGCCCAATACATTAGAAAGACTTGAATAAAACAAGTCAAAAAATGTTCTATAATTGAGGAGTAAAACGTAGTCAACTTTACTTTTAAACAATATGCCGCATAAATTGGAGTGTCAAAAAAATGGACATAATTAAGTACCAATGTTGTAAGAACAACAGCATATGCACCAAGGCTTGTATATCTAATCAAAATATACATTGAAACGACATTGATTATTCCAGTTGCAATTGTTATAAAACATGGAACCTTTAATTTCTTCGTAAGCGTAAATACATAATATAGTGGTTTTACTACACCTATAATAATATCACTCATCAAAACTATTATTGCAATTATGTATAAAAACTCTGCATTTTGAGTAGGAAGCCATAAACGGAACAAATCTCTACCACAGACAACAAAACCCGTAAAAATTATATTTGAAATCATTCCTGTGGTTTTCATTGCCTTTTTAAACTCTGAAACTAAAGTTTCTGTATTTCCTGATGCATATATTTGCAGAAGCTTGGGCCTAAATGAATTTGTTGCAGACTCTAATAATGTATTACAAATCGTTCCCAAACTTTTCCCAATCGATATCTCTCCCATCACAAACGGAGAAAGCATGAGATTGGTTACAATCAAATCCAATCCGCTATTAAGAATATTACCAAAATTATTGATTGAATTCCATATCCCCAATGAAATAAGCTTTTTTATAGCGGCAGTATCAAATTTTGAAATGTTAAATCTTAATTCACTCGTAAGAACTTTGGTATAATGTATATTCGTTGCAAATACATACACGCTTGCAATCAGTAGTGCTATTCCAACATACCAAATTCTTGTCTCAAATACGCCGAATAAAAAAATCAGAAAAAAACCTTGTACTAAATAACTAATACTTTTCTGTCGTTCTGAAAGACTGATTCTATTTGTTATAAACGTTCCAACCGAAAAAGCTGTACCTATAATGGTAATAGTATATCGAAACAATGTTAATACAAATAATATTTTTACATCAACAACTAATTCCCTTGAAATATTTAGAATGTGTTCTAAGTTTAATATCGTAGGCGTTCCAATTGCAATAATAAAGATTGACAACACAGTATCTGCAATAATAACAGAGTTAAAATATTTATTTGCCTCCTCAATATTTCCCTTATGAAATGCTATTGATATATATCTGCACGCAAAGGCATTTAATGCAATTGAAATTACATCTATATAAGATGTAAGCGTATTTGACAACGTCACAAAACCAAAAGCCTCTGCTCCAGCGGTATTTGTAACATATGATGTCATAAAAAAAGTTATGGCATAATTCACAGCAACTGCCACCATGGACCATATCATATTAAGTGCAATTAGTTTATTATCACTATATTTCTTAATCATTATTAGCTCCTACCTGTATTCTTTTCATTCTTGGATTTTTCAAATACATTCCAAAATACAAAACGAACACATTTGATGCTACCGGAAGATATTGATTTTCCATACACGAAACCATCAAAATTATAATTAAACTCAAGCATCCCCATTTATCATTTTTTGCAGCATAAATTATAGCTACTACTATTACATATAAATATATAAACAATGAGATAATTCCATAATTCAGATAGATATACAGATACAGAATATCTGATCCAACCAAGGCATGCGACATCCCCTGTGATAAAACATCTTCCCATGCATATGTTTGAATTCCCGCACCAAACAACGATGGTTTATAATACTTAAGCGTTAATCCCCCTAATTCCAAACGAGAATTAAATAACATATTGAGTATGCTCATTTTAGAGTTGTTTGAATCGTAGTTTGCAGCCAAATAAAACATTGCTGCTATCATAGATATAGCAACTATTACAATTATATATCTTTGCGTTTTGCTAAAATTCTTACTTTTTCTGCGCTTATGTAACAAACTTAATACCGTAAATATTATTACAATTGCAATTCCCAATTCACTGCTTCTCGAATCTGTTAGCTTATATGTTACTACAAATATAAAAAGTTGAAAAAATATGTCTTTCAAGTTAAGTTTTTCTCTTCTGACATAGGCAAGGTAAAGTACTATTAGAAAAAGCATTGCGCCAAAGCGATTAGGATGTGCAAATCCCATTGAATATCTAACCGCTCCACTTATGCGAGTAGTCATTACATTTTTAACAACATTGCAACAACACAGTATTACCAAAATCAAGGTAAAAGAAATTTTAGCAATTAAATCAATTCTAATTATTTTCTCAAGGCTAATGCTTTTTACACAGATAGTCACTAAGAGAAAATTAAGCATAGTTGATGCAATAATATAATCTATAGACTTATTAGAAATAAGTGTTGCTATTCCAGTCAAAACAAATATAAGAGTAAGCACAAAACACTTGGCAGTATATTTAAATGTTAATAATTTAAACGCACAAAATAGATATCCCACACAATAGCAAGAGATCATAATAACACGTATACTTCTAAATTGTGTCGGTAAATATGATGTTTGCAGTAAATATCCCAACAGGAATGCTACGTATATAATCCCTTCTATACTTTTACTATCTACTTTAACTGTTTTATTCACCTAAACACCTCCAAGATTATATGTATCACCGTCATATCACCTTTTTTTCTACTGCCGGATTACCTACTACCAAAGTGTTACTATGATATTTCCCTTTTACAACACTTCCTGCGCCGATCACGCAATTATCTCCTATTACACTATTTTTTAATATTGTAACATTTGCTCCTATCCAAACATTTTTCCCTATCAGTATAGAACCAATTTTGTAATTTTCCATTCTATTCTTTGACATATAGTCATGGTCATGATCAAAAATCGCACAATTGGGTCCAATATTGGTATCTGATCCAATTGTTATTTTCCCTCTACATGTTAATGTGCAATTGTTATTAAACGCAACATTATTGCCTATATTTAAGATTCCTCCGTTTCTGACTCTTACACTACATCTATCCCTCAAAATTACTCCTTCAATTTTATATTGAGCCCCATTTTCACAATCAATTTGTGATGAAAGCGGCAAGGTTTTATTCTTGAATTTCCAAATATTATCGTTTTTATTCAATTGATGTTGGAGCCCCCCCCCTGTAAATAAACTCTAAAATTTGAATTATTTTCATTTAATAGCCTCCTGATACAGTTTTCGATATCTTTCTTCAGTTTTTTCTTTTGAGAAATTATTATTCAAATACTCTCTAATCTCGCTGCCCATTCTTTCAATAGATTTAGGGTTATCTGACCACTTCATAAACGCCTCGTTTATTTTATCTACTAATGCATTTAAATGTTCTGATTCATTTTCATATTCATACGAAAACATTAATTCTCTAGGAAAATCTCTCACTGTTCCAATCTTAGGTATAATAACCGTTTTTCCCATCGTAAATGCCAGCACAGAACTTCCAGAATTCAAGCTACTTTTAATATCGAGAGGAATTAGCACAATATCTGCCCAATCATAAAAGGAAAACATTTCAGAATCTTCAATAAACCTCGGAATAAAAGTCACTTTAGAAAGATGATTCACTTTGTCTTGAATCAGTTTTTCATAGTCTTTATTGTTTGCTTTTCCTGCAATTACAAATTCTATATTCTTTCCTTGTGATTTATTTGCTGCTTCAAGAATCAACTCTATATTTTTATATGGTCTTACACTTCCCATAAATAAAATGTGCATATTACGTTTCACACTATTCGGCAATTCTGGAATAGGCATTTTTTTTTCAGAATATGCGCCTTCATAACTTGGGTGATACATCACACGCACCTTTTTTTCAATATCTTCATTCGACAAAAAATCTCTCAATATTTTCTTAGAATAAGTACATAAAACCGCAATATAATCCGCCTTTTTACACAAAAATTTCATTAAAAAGTGGTTTATACGTTTGTACTTTGTGTCATGAGCTTGCCTATTATGCATCGTGTAAATTATTTTCATTCCACACCACTTATAATACGCCACCCTCAACAACTGCCTCATCAATAAAGCGATTGCCTTCCATAATTGGCAATCACCAATAGAGTCAAACCAATTCAAATTTATTATCTTGATTTCTTTTGCAAGCTTATGATTCTTTTTTATGTCTTCCAAATCATATACTTCATATCCCGCATTCTTTATTGCCTCTGTAACTATAGCCACATAAGGATTCTTATGATTTAGCGGATAATACACAACCTTATCCAATGTCTTTCTCCTTTAAAATTAAAGTATATATTTTCTCAAAAGTATTTGCTTGCTTTCTTATTTCAAATTCAGATAATTTCGCTAAGAGGTTGCTTTTACACTCCTCTAAAAAGCCATTATTGTCAAGAAAGCAATTCATTGCATTTTTCAGTTCATCACTTACACCTGGGTTAACTAGAATACCTGTTTTGCCTTCTTGTACAATTTCCGGTAACGCACCAATTCTACTAGCGATAACTGGCAATCCACTTTTATAAGCATCTAAAATCACTCTTCCAAATGGCTCGTTCCACAACGATGGGCAAACCAACACATCACATCTATTTAATAATTCTGCAATTTGCGATTCATCTAAAAAACCGGCATAATAAATTCTAGAATCTTTTATGGCTGCCTCTTCAATTTTCTGCGTTTTTTCACCCTTTCCCGCAAAGACTAGCCTTGCATTCGAACTTTCCAGATTTTGAAATGCTTCCAATAGAGTATCTATGCCTTTATGTTCATGAAATCCACCTAAATATACAAAAGTGATTGTGCTATCTACTTTCTTTTTTGCACAATTTACAGCAACATTTTCTTTATTAAACTCACACGCATTATATACTACACTATGTTGTGACTTTTCAAAAAATCTTCTTTTTTCAACCTCTTTAATCATCATATTCGATGGTGCCGTCAAAACATCCACATAATTGGTAAGCTTTCGATTTATATATTGATATAGTCTACACCCAATATTAGGTGCGTTACAAATTTCATTATTCTTTTTCAATAAATTCGTTTTGTAGCACATTAAGTAGTAATCTCTAATTGTGTGTACCGTATGTATTCCATTTTCTTTCGCCGTTTTCCATATAATTGGTGTAATTTCATAAATATTGTTTGTATGAATTATATCTGGTTTTTCTTTCTTTAAAATGTCAATAATTATATTTCGATTCATAGGATTCCAAAAATCCAAAGCCCTATGAAAAATCATAGTAATAACATTCTTATTTACATTTCCATACGAATGATAAATAGAATGGAATTTTCTTCTATGAACTTTTATACCATCAATAATTTCATCATTATCGGTGTTGCCTGATGCTAATACTGTAATTTCGTTTCCATCAGCTTGTAAAGCTTCCGCTAATTTTTTTACACTATATTCTGCTCCACCCTTAACTTCAGGATAATAAAATGTATTTACCAATAATATTTTCATCTACTTGACTCACCTATATATGTTATTAATCATATTCTCTCAATAAAAGCTTTTTCAATTTTATAGCTTCTATTTTCCAACTATACTTACTCGCTTGAATAATTCCATTTTCCTTTACTAGATTAATTTGACCTTTAGGAAGATTCATGACAGCTACAATCTGTTTCTTCAAATCTTTCAGATTGCGATTTTTAAAATAATAAGCCGCATCACCCAAAACCTCTGGTAATGAAGCTGCATCTGAAGAAATTACAGGAATCCCCATAGACATTGCTTCAATTGGAGGCACTCCGAATCCCTCATATACTGACGGAAATACGAAGATCTGTGCATTCCTATACACATACGGCAATAAATCATCATCCACAAAACCGGTGAAATGAATTCGGTCAACAATTTCCTTATCCAGATTGGAAAGTAAATCATCCATTAACCAACCTTTTCTTCCAGCTAAAACCAGGTTGGTATCAATTTTCTTTTCTTTGATCAGTTCACTAAATGCATCTACCAAGAGCCTCATATTCTTTCTCGGCTCTAACGTTGAAAGGCAGAGAATATATTTTTCTGGAAGTCCATAGCCTTCCTTAGCCTTCATATCTTGTCCTCTATCATAGTAAAAGTTCGCAAAGCAATCCGATAAACCATCATAAATAACGGCAATCTCTTCAGGATTTTTTTTCAAAATCTTTGAAATTCTATCCTTAGAGAACTGCGACACCGTAACGACTTTCTTATGCCCAAGCGCAGCTTTTCTGTACATGAGCTTAAAATAGAGAGTCATGTACCTTTTATTTTTACTTGGACAATCCCAACACCCAACATCATGAATTGCACTTATTGCATTTCTGTTAAAAAAGAAAAATGGTGCTGGGAACGCCGGAAAAAAGTAGTAATCTGCTTTTATAGTTGTTAGTTTTAATGGTAACTGCAACTGATTAAAAATCAGTTTATTCTTTCCTCTTACAATAATTTTTCTAACATTGTTCTGCTCCGCAGAAAAATCTTTATGTATCTCATTTTTGAAAACGAGTATATATTCAATATCACTTCTGCTCTGATCCGAAATCAATTCTTTCGTAATACTAAGTGCAAATCGCTCAATTCCAGAAAAGTTATCTGCAAGAGAAGTCAAATCTATTAATACTTTCATCTCTGCCCTTTCTCAGCTGATTTTAAATCCCATTTTACAAAACAGGATGAGCATCAATTCTGTAATAGCTATCCAGTTTATTTTTAATAAGAAAACCGGAATTGCCTTAATGCTTTTTGTTTCAATAATATCTTTTGTTTTCAGACGGTTCCATTGGTTCCTAACTATAGAATTCAAATGGTAACTTTTCAAAGCCTTACATTTTTCAGCAATTGATAATTTTTTATCCTTCGCTAGAGCATAGCCAATTTGAACGGAAGAAAGTATGTACTCCCCCCCCCCCACAGCTCATATGTATCCATGCCCATCTGTTGCAGTTCATTACTTAATTCATCTTTCGCTCGGATAAGCTGCAACTTCCCTGAAATCATTCGATTGACATCAAGATTATATGCTTCTATCGCTGACCCGTCGTTGTTGTGGAGATAATACAGCGGCTCATCTATCGTATAAATCACATCCGCTACTGCCAGATATTTGTTAGTGAAAATCGTGTCTTCACCAACACGCAAATCTTTTCGGAAAAAGATATTTTCCTCTCGGATTATCTTAAGTGAATACATCATACGCCATGGCCCATTTAGTTCCTTTCCCTGGCGCATTCCTCGCTTGCCTGAAAGGTATCCCTTTAAATCTGCTATCGATGTTCCAAAGGAATTTGGCAGTACCTGTTCCAGAATTTCCTTTTTATTATATTGACGTTTCAAATAGGAAAACTTATGTTCAGCTACGCTTCCATTTCTGCGTACTGATGCATAATTATAGCAAACAGTGTCTGTATCAGATTTTACTTTCGCTACGCATTTTTCAACAATTTGTGCATCAAAAGTATCATCACAATCGAAAAAGAAACAAAACGTTCCTTTGGCCCTTTTTAATGCATCATTTCTTGCGCTGCTGACACCCTCATTCACTTTTTTATCGATGAATTCTATTCTGCTATCTTCCTCTGCATATTTTTGTACGATTTCTGATGTTTCATCTTTACTTCCATCGTTAACAACGATTATCTGTAAATTTTTATACCCAATCGCATTTATCTGCGCAAAATAGCGTTGCAAGTATTTTTCGCCATTATAAACGGGTGTGATTATTGTTACTAAGTCCATTTATCCACCTATTTTTCTATACTTAATTGCTAAACCAAGAATCTTTCGATCATCTATCAGGTAGCGTTTTGCCATGCGCTTTGGATCTTGTGTTATTCTAAAAAGCCACTCTAAGCCATGATTGGACATCCAACGAGGTGCTCTTTTGATATTACCTGCTTCAAAGTCAAAGCTGGCACCCAATCCAAAGGAAATTGGTACTCCGAGTTCTTTACAGTGGTGGTACATGAACTTTTCCTGTTTCGGGCAGCCTAGACCAACAATCAAAATGTGCGGGGCAGCCTCTTTTATCATGGATTTAATTTTATCCATCTCATCCTGATTTTTTTCAAACCCGAATGGTGGAGAATATGTACCAACAACCTGTAATCCTTTAAATTTATTTGCTAGGTTTTCCGCCGCTTTTGCAGCTACACCTTCAGCCGCACCTAAAAAGAACATCTTATATCCTTTTTTCGCAGCCATATCACACAAGAGTGGGAACAAATCCGATCCTGAAATTTTCTCTTTAATCGGTGTTCCATACCATTTGGCGATCCACAACAGTGGTTTGCCATCCGTCAGAATCAATGACGCATTCTCATAAACCGCCTGTAATTCTTTACTTGTTTCAAGCTGTACAATGTGATCCACGTTCGGGGTTACCACATATGCACTTCTATCCTCTTGAATCAGCCGATCAATAGCCTGCAGCGTTTCCTGCATTGTCAAGTTATCAATCTCTGTATTCATAAACTTCATTCTTGACATTTATTCATCCTCACTACAAGCCTATTAGCACCGAACCTTAATCAGTTCTGCATCACCAACAGCCAAGCATCTGCCCAGACCAGCGGGCAAGAACAACGTTTCACCTTTGCAGAACCGCATAGGCTTCTGCTCCGCATCCATCGTCTGTACTTCTCCATATCCGTTCAGACACATCAACACCTGAAAAGACGCATCCATAACAGAAAATGCAAAGCCCTTTGTTACTTGTATTCTTTCTGTTTCAAAATATTTACACCGACAAAGCAACTCACGGGAGCAGCCAGAATAGTACTTCACCATTCTAGGTTTCTGACTCACATCCGGTGCCACCTTCATATTCATAACCTGCACAGCTTTATCGAAATGCAGGTCACGCTTTTTGCCGTTTTTATCCACACGGTCATAGTCATAAACGCGGTAGGTCACGTTCGAGCTTTCCTGAATTTCAGCAACCAGAATACCCTTCCCGATGCCATGTACCGTTCCTGCCGGAACAAAGTAGGTATCGCCTTTGTGAACTGGAACCTTTTGCAGATGCTTGTCCAGTGTTCCAGTCTCAACCGCTTTTCGGAGGATTTCCTCTGTTACCTCATGCTGAAAGCCGTATATAAGACTTGCACCCTCATCAGCATCAATGACATACCACATCTCTGTCTTGCCGTTGTCACCTTCGTGCTCTCTTGCATACTCATCACTTGGATGAACCTGTACTGACAAGTCTTTCTTGGCATCGATGAACTTAACCAAAACTGGAAGTTCACCATCTTCTACCTTTGTACCGAGATATTCCGGATGTGCTTTCAATACTTCAGCCAGTGTTTTTCCTTTATATGTACCATTTGCCACATAACTTGGGCCGTCCGGATGAACCGAACACTCCCATGTTTCAGCCAACGGTGTTAAATCAATCTTTTTACCATATTCATCCCGAAGTCGAGTACCACCCCACAAATAATCTTTACCCGTCGGAATCAATTTCATGATTTCCATTACTCTGTCTCCCACTGCTTTTTATTCCATCGGAAATTTAATCTTATCTGTGACGCTAATTTCCTCTCCAAGCTGAACTTCAATCATATCGAGTGCAGTGATAGCCTCAACAGTATGCTTACAGCCTGCCGCAATGGTAATTACATCACCAGTACGCAGTACCTGCTCCATACCGTCAACGATTGCCTTACCTTTACCAGAAACGACAGTCCATACTTCCTCACGCTCGTTGTGCATGTGATAGCTCATCTGTTCGCCAGCTTTCATGGAGATTTTGACCGTCATAGAGCCTGGCTGTACATCGATGACCGTATAAGTACCCCAGGACTTTTCGGCATACATCGCTTCTGTTTCAATTTTCTCCACGTAGGGCTTCATGTAACCGCTACGTTCTTTATCAGCGATTAAGATACCATCACCACTGGCGGCAACAATCATATCCTTACATCCCATGCAGAGAATCGGAATATTCAGCTCATTCACCACATTGGTGTTCGCGCAGGTTTCATCCAGAATGGCCTTGCCCTTGGTCTTATCTGCCATGACCTCGGCCATCATGTTCCAGGTGCCGACATCTTTCCAGTCACCACTGTAACGCAAAACCTGAATGCTGGACTCTTTCTCGACCACGGCATAGTCGAAGCTGATTTTAGTCAGAGTATCGTACTTGTTGAACAGGTCACGGTAATCTTCAAAGTCGATCATACTGTGTGCTTTGTCCAGCAGATAACCCAGCTTAAATGCAAAGATGCCTGCATTCCACAGTGCACTCTGAGCCAGATACTTCTTAGCTGTTTCCACACCCGGCTTTTCCTTGAATTCCTTAACCTTGCTGACGTTTTCGCCGCTTTCAGGAATAATGTAACCGTACTTCTCACTAGGATAGGTCGGCTCAATGCCCATCAGAGTCAGATTTGCGCCACCCTGCTCTGCCAGTTCCTGCAGAGTCTTAACAGCTTCGTAATAGGTATTATCTACATAAGGGTCAACCGGGCAGACAACAACAGCTTCATTCTCATCAACGCCCAGCTCATCGTGGAGATAGGCTGCAGCCAGTGCGATGGCCGGGAACGTATCGCGGCGGCAAGGCTCTACACAAATAGAAGCCTTTTCACCTAACTGATTCTTTATGGCACTTGCCTGCGATTTGCTCGTTGCAATAGTAATCTTTGTATCAGCATCTACCGTGGTAATCTGGCGATACACACGCTGCACCATAGACTCATACTCGTCATTATGCTTGAACAGTTTGATAAACTGCTTGCTGCGCACGTCATTAGAAAGAGGCCAAAGACGCTTACCAGAACCACCAGAAAGTAAAATAATATTCATAATTTTTTCTCCTCTATCTTTACTTCAAGAACTCTTCAGCACTCTTGCAAATCTCTGTTTCAACCTTTTCGGCAGCTTCCTTATTTTCTGCACTGACAGAGATATAGGTCTTGAGCTTCGGCTCGGTGCCGGAGGGGCGCACCACGATGGAGCAGTTATCTTCCAGCAGGAACTTGAGCACATCGGACTTGGGCAGGCCGTCCAGACCCGGTGCGTAGTCCAACAGCTTGACGACCTTCCTGCCGCCGAACTCTTTGATGTCGCCACGGAATGTCTGCATGATGCTCTGCATCTTGGCAAAACCGGCACTGCCATCAAACTCATAGCTGTGCAGCGTGTTCAGGCAATAGCCATAAGTCTCGTACAGCTCGTCCAGCTTATCCAGCAGGCTGATGCCCTTGGTCGCATAGTAGCTGAACATCTCGCAGATTATGTACGCACCATCCACGCCGTCCTTATCGCGGACATAGGAACCGGTCAGGTAGCCATAGCTTTCCTCAAAGCCGAACACATAGCTGTCGGCCTTGCCCTGCTGTTCCAGCTTGCCGATCTGTTCGCCGATGAACTTGAAGCCAGTCAGCACATTGATGGTACGCAAGCCATAGTGGGTAGCAATCTGCTCACCCATGTCCATGGTAACAATCGTCTTAACCATGACAGGGTCGGCGGGCATCTTGCCGTGCTTCATACGCTGGCTACAGATATAATCCAGTAGCAGCATTCCGGTCTGGTTGCCGGTCAGCAACTCGTACTCCCCTGCCTTGTTCTTGACGGCGATACCCACACGGTCACAGTCGGGGTCAGTTGCCAGCAGCAGGTCAGCGTTGCACTTCTTGGCATACTCCATGCCCAGCGCCATAGCCTCTTTGATCTCCGGGTTGGGGTACGGGCAGGTCGGGAAGTTTCCGTCCGGCTGCTCCTGCTCTTTGACCACCGTGATGTTGGTGTAGCCCATCTCCTTCAGGGTGCGGGTCACAGGCTTCAGACCGGTGCCATTCAGCGGGCTGTACACGATAGCCACGTTCTTGTTGACCCCTTCACCAAACAAAACCGACTGGCTCTTGACCTGTTCCACGAAGGCGGTGTAGACCTCATCCGGGATGTACTGGATGCTGCCGTTTGCCATGCCTGCTTCAAAGTCACTGGTCTTGACGTCTGCAAAGATATCCAGTTTCTCGATCTCCGCCAGAATTTCCGCAGCGGCCTCAGTGGTGATCTGGCAACCATCGTCACCGTAGACCTTATAGCCGTTGTACTTGCTGGGATTGTGGGATGCAGTTACCATGACACCGGCAGAGGTGTGCAGATACCGGGTCGCAAAAGACACAGTCGGCACCGGCATCAGGACAGTCCAGATATTGACCTTAACGCCATTGGCAGCAAACACGCCTGCGGCAACCTTGGCGAACACATCGCTCTTGATACGGCTGTCATAGCCGATTGCTACAGACGGCTCTGCAAAGTTCTTCTTCAAATAGTCAGCCAAACCCTGAGAAGCTTTTGCCACAGTATAGATGTTCATGCGGTTGGTGCCTGCACCGATGACACCACGCAGACCACCCGTGCCAAAGGCGAGGTCACGGTAAAAAGCATCTTCAATTTTTGTATCATCCAGCGTTTTCAGTTCGGCGGCAACATCCGCGTCTGCGGTTGCATTTGCCAGCCAACGCTCATATTCCTTTTTAATATCCATAATCTATTCCCTCATCTTCTGCGCATTTTCTTAGTCTCTCTGGAAAATATCTCTGGTGTAAACTTTCTCTTTCACATCATCAAGATCTTTACTATACCGGTTTGCAATGATTGCGTTGCTCATGTCCTTGAACTTAGCCAAATCATTAACCACTACTGATCCGAAGAATGTCTCGCCGTCTTTCAGCGTCGGCTCATAAATCACAACTGTTGCCCCCTTAGCCTTGATACGCTTCATAACACCCTGAATGGAGCTCTGGCGGAAATTGTCACTGTTGCTCTTCATGGTCAGACGGTAAACACCGATCGTTACCTTCTTCTCTTTATCCTCATCAAACTCGTTTTCTGCATCATAGCCGTAATAACCAGCCAGCTTCAAAACACGGTCAGCGATGAAGTCTTTACGGGTACGGTTGGATTCCACAATAGCTTCGATTAGATTCTCCGGCACATCAGCATAGTTAGCCAGCAGCTGTTTAGTGTCTTTGGGCAGGCAGTATCCGCCGTAACCGAAGGACGGGTTATTGTAGTGGCTGCCGATACGAGGATCAAGGCAGACACCATCGATGATTTGCTGGGTGTTCAAGCCCTTGCTCTCTGCATAGGTGTCCAGTTCGTTAAAGTAAGCCACGCGCAGGGCCAGATATGTATTGGCAAACAATTTGACTGCCTCTGCCTCGGTGAAGCCCATGAACAGGGTGTCGATGTTCTCCTTGATAGCGCCTTCCTGCAGCAGACCAGCAAACTCGTGGGCTGCTTCTACCAACCGCTCATCACTTAAATCAGTGCCGACAATAATACGAGAAGGATACAGGTTGTCATAAAGAGCTTTGCTCTCTCTTAAAAATTCCGGGCTGAAGATGATGTTCTTGCTACCGAACTTCTCACGCACGGATGCGGTGTAGCCCACAGGGATGGTGGACTTGATAACCATAATGGCATCCGGGTTATATTCCATAACCAGTTTAATCACAGCTTCGACTGCAGATGTGTCAAAGTGCTGGGTGTAGCTATCGTAGTTCGTAGGGGCCGCTATTACAACAAAGTCCGCATCAGAGTATGCAGCCTTTGCATCCAGAGTTGCGGTCAGGTTCAATTCCTTTTCTGCGAAATACTTCTCGATATAGTCATCCTGAATCGGAGACTTTCGATTGTTGATCAGCTCAACTTTCTCCGGAACAATATCAACTGCGGTTACCTGGTGGTGCTGGGAAAGCAAGGTGGCAATGGATAATCCCACATAACCAGTACCCGCAACGGCGATTTTGTAATTCTTCATGTTATTTACTCCTCCGGCCCTCATCGGGCATATCCTCTAATTTTCTATGTACACATCCATATGGATGGCATTTCTCTCTAATTTCCACTGTGTGATAACCACACTCGGCTAAGTGTTTTCTTATACTGTCGTATCCGATTACCCCAGCAATCATGTTTCTACTCCATAAAACATCCGTTGAGTACACTCGTTTCTATTTCTCTATAGCCGAAGTGTTGATTTGTACGGTCGAACCCCGTATACCCTGCAATGATGTTTTTTCTAAGTGTTGGATTGTTGAATCGAACCCTGTCGGCACATGAGTTTTGTTAAAACTATATATATCATTCAGTCCAATTCTCACCATTCATTGTTCGTTGTGAACAAAACATTCACTTTAACCACTCAAAACATGTAATTATCATCACCATTCATGCTCTACTCAACAGCTGTTTTTTGAAGTAGAAATCATCTGTTTTTCTCTATTTTTCATGACTCAACAAACCGTTATGATGTAGGTGTCATTAGCGGGTCAGATAGTGTACTCAACAGCAGTTTCAGACGTTAATGATAAGCTCATGGATTTTTGTTGTTTTCTCCTGTTTTCCGCCATTTCTATGATTCTTCTGAAAAAGTTGTGCCAATTTTGTGCCACATGGGTCAAAAGTTCAGCATTCTGTATATATTTTTGGCATTTTTGGTTCATACAGCTGTGAAATTCAACCAATTTCAGCAACTCAATTAGTGTGCAAAACAGGTTCTTTTTGGCAATGCTACGTCAATACGATTTGTTGAGTAGACATTTGTTGGTGTATGAACTTCGTCAAAACTGCACACATCATTCAATCCATCTTCTACAAGCAAACACATCACCAATAACACTAAAATCCGCTCCACTTTATGCTCCCTTACATTTCATGTACGGACTTTATCAGATTTTCTTCATACTGACCCTTCTCTCTTCAAGACTGTCATCACCGTCTTAAACAGTATCTTAATATCCAATCCAAAGTTCCAGTTACTGATATATTCTGTATCCAGTCGCACGACTTCTTCAAAATCTGTGATATCACTTCGTCCGCTTACTTGCCACATACCGGTAATCCCAGGTTTAATAGCGATTCTGGCTCTGTGGTGTAATTCGTATTGACGAAGTTCTTCCTGCAGAATAGGTCTTGTTCCTACAAGACTCATACTTCCATTTAGTACATTCCAGAACTGCGGAAATTCATCAAGAGATGTTTTCCGTATAAATTCGCCAATCCCGGTTTTTTTGGTTCCGTCCGGCAGGATTTTGTTTCCAATCACACGAGGGTCGAAGTCAAGTTTGAACATACGTCCGTCACTCATTTTATTCTGTGCCATCAGTTCCGTTTTTCTTTCTTCCGCATCCATATACATGCTTCGGAATTTGTACATCTTAAATGGTTTTCCGTTTTGTCCGATGCGGATCTGCGAGAAGAAAATCGGTCCAGGGGAACTGATATAAATAGCCGGTGCTATAAAAATAAAAATAATCCCCGTCAGAAAGCAACCCACCAGACCGCCCAGAATATCCAATGTTCTTTTGGCTAATGCCTGCCAGTCTGTGGCATAATTCATAGTAGTTGTCAGAACTGTATATCCACCGATTGTTTCTACAAATTGTTTCTGACCGGTGTTACTTTTAACTTTTGCCAGATTTACGTGAACCGGCATTCCCATTTCCAGCAGTTCTTCTATCAATTCTTCCGGATAGGGATACATTTCATCTACGTTTACAAATACTTCATCTACCCACTGCTGGCAAATATAGAAGGCTGCATTTCTCAGATCAGCTACCACCGGAATTCCTGCAATCTTTTTTCCAGTCATATCTTTATCAATAATCACCAGACCATTGATGTTGTAACGGTTGTAATTGTGTTCTTTTACATTTCGGATTACTTCCAAAGCAAGATTGTAGTTGGTTACAATATAGAGGGAATACTCTCCACATTCTGTCATTTTATGGACCAGATATTTTTTCCATATGATTCTTGTACCATAAGACAGAATTACATAGAAAATTCCCATAAGATAAAGAACGATTCTTGAGAAAATATGACCATCACTGACAGTAAACAGATACAGACCGCTTGCCAGTTCGATCAGGATTATCTGCCGGATAACAAAACTCAGTTCCTGATAATATCCCCTTCTCAGAACTCCTTTATAAGATTCAAACATAATAATCAGAAATAAATCTGCCAATATGACGAAGATCATCACGTTATGATAGATTCCCAGTTTAAACAGATTCCAGACAGAACCGTTTCGAATCAGAATTGCCAGTATTAAAGACAGAAATAAACATACAAGATCTATTAATATAAAATCCTTATGTTTATACCAGCCCCTTGTTCTTTTTCTGTACATACGCTTTCTTTAGTTTCTCCTTCTTTTTCTTTTTTACCTTAAAAAAGCATATTTACAGAATCTCCTCTGCAAATATGCCATCGGCTTTCATTATTCTTTTTTTATAATTTCCAGTCCTACTTTCATTTCTACTGTTCTTCCGAACATTTCTATTTCCAGATGTGCGATTCTTTTGTGCCGGTCTATCCTGCGAATACTGCCTTCCATTCCTGTCAGGGGTCCTGAGACAATCTGAACTCTGTCATTTTCGATAATTCCACATGACATCTCTACAAGTTGTTTGTCTGTGCCCATTTTCATAAGCAGATCAACTTCTTCCGAAATTAGAGGGACAATCTCATTTCCGGTTCCGATTATTTTAGTCAGTCCGATTACTTTTTTCAGTTCGTTTACGAGCTGTTCCAGATTTTCAGCAATTAAAAAGACATACCCGGGAAAGAGGATTCTTTCCTGAATATGCCATTCGCCCTGAAATCGTTTCTTCTGTTGGTAATATGGAATAAAGCAGCGTTCTAAGATATCACTGTTTATTAACCGCTGGCACTGACAGCGGATGTTCTCTTCGGTGCCTGTGCGCACCTGCATCACATACCACATTGGATATCTTGCCTCCGTATTTTGGGTATGCTTCGCCATTCTGCCTTTATTGCAAGGCAGACTCTTACTTCAAGATATGTATTATCCATATCTTCAAACGCGGCAAAGCGACGATTTAAAGACAAAAGATTTACGTCGAGTCTTATTATAACTATATTGAAAAAAAAATGCAATATTTTTCTACAAAAAAACAGCCGCCATCTCTGGCGACTGCGTTTTGATTTTGAGATTACTCAATTAGATTAATTGTTATTCAGCATCTGCAACTACTGAGAAAAGAGCACCATCATCTAATGCAACTTCCATAGTTTTATTCTCTTTGTCAACGCTGGTTGGATCAACGACATCCCATTTTTTTGCATCTTCTTTGCTGTATACTACGACCTGATAACCGTCTCCGTTATCTGTCATGCCCGGAACAGAAAGATCAACATCATATTTACCATCAGCATTCTTCTCTGCTTTATCGCTGTCAATTACTTTGAATTCATCAAAACCTGTAACAAATTCTTTTCCTTCAAGTTTTTCAACGAGTTCTTCAAGAGCAGCTTTCACTGTCTCGTCTGTTGTCTCATCAGCAAGAGTTTTCAGAACATCTTTGAATTCTTCTACTTCCATTTTACCTTCATTAACTTTTGCAAAAGCATCAGCTACTTCCGGCAGTTCTGTCTGCAGTTCTTTAAAGCTTTCTGACTCTTCAAGTTTCTGAACGATTTCATAAATTGCAGACTGCTCATCAGATACTGTAATTGCGTTTGTGCGACTTCCTGCTGCACTGACACCTACAGTAGCACATCCTACTCCAAGAGCAGTTGCTAAAGCAAGTGTCATAAATCTCTTTGCGATTTTCATAATGCACCTCTCCTTTTGGATTATTTTTTATATAGATAACCTTACAGAATATCTGCAGGGACTATCTCTGAATAAAATAACAGTGATAAACGATTATTCCAGATCAGTCATACCAGGACTGTTCTGATTAGATTTTCTCATAAAACATGGAAATAATCAAGTCTGACAATGCATCTTCATCCACATGATACTCGTCAAAGTTCTTTCCCTGTGTCCCTTCCCCGGGTACAGTCTCTGTGTCGGTGATTCCATTCTGTGATGCTGCCAGTAATTTTGCAAATATATCGTTTCCCATGTTTGTAACCGTATAACTCTGAACACTGTCGTAAAGATCTGTCACAAATCCAGCATCCTTTGCTGCTTTCTCCTGAGCTTTCTGAACCAGTGCCTGAAGAAAGGTTTTCTGTCTTTCCTGACGGACAAGAGCACTCTGAGTCTTTCCAGTATCACGATATCGTACAAACTGTTCTGCATTTTCTCCTGTAATATTTGCAACAGCATCTTTTTTATATTCCGGATTCACATCCGCAAGACTGTCGTCAGGAATTGTAATCTGCACTCCTCCTACGAAGTCCGTAATCACTGCAATACCATCCATATTCATGGAACAATATCCCTGAATCGGAAGACCATCCAGCATATTGGATACTGCTGTTTTCATCAGTTCACAGCTTTTCTGTTTTCCATCACCAAATGCATACTGTATATTAATATGATCTGTTGACTCGCCAAGGCTTTTGCCGGATGGATTAAATATTTCTATCTTCGTCATAGAATCTCTCGGAATAAAAAGCACTTTTATCTTTTCTGTTGAGCGATCCATAGATACCAGAAAAATTGCATCTGCCTGCCCTGCATCTTCCTGTGTCTGATAAGTGTCTATCGGATTTCTTGTGTCAATTCCCATAAACAGATAATTGCTGAGATGATCATTGTATTTATATGTCTCACCCCTGTACTCCACAGTATCACTGCTTTGTTCCTGACCTGCCTGAGTCTGACTGCTGCTGTTCTGTTCCACATTTTTCTGTTCGTTCGCTTTTTTCTGACTCAGCAGATAATAACCGCCTCCAAGAGCTGAAAGAACAATGATCAGAATAATGATCAGAACCATATAAATTTTTCGCTGTCTGACAGCTTCTTTTGCTGTTTTTCTCATTTTCATTCCTTCAATTTCCGTGTTTCATTTATCTCGTCAGCCTTTGCTGATATAATTAAGTTCCTGTAATTTCTGTAAGACCGCCTCTGCCATTGCCTGCTGTGCTTCATAGGTTGCAGACGGCTGTGCAGTTACATTTGCAAGACTTATATAATGTTCTCCCCATTTCTGGCTGAGTACCTGATCCAGTGTATCAGAGCTTACACTACTGTCCATAGGACGTGTTCCTACAACGATAAAACGGGATTTGTCCGGAAATGTGTTTAAAATCTGTTCCTGCTGCTCTCCAAGTTCAGCCGGATCATGATTCCATCCTCCATAATACCCCATGAAAATAACAGGAATATAACCAGTATCATTTCTTGTGGTCTGCTCTTCTGTAAGATCACGTATTCCGGTTTCAGTTACATTCAGCTGGGCACCATTTGCAGCCTGCTGATGTTTCGTAATATAGCCCTGAAGAGTTTCATCACTTACACCAGCCATTTTCATCATGGAAAGGGTTCCTCCTCCCTGAAGAGTCTTATTAATTACAGGCAAATTGTACCCGTTATCTGTCAGAAGCTTCTGAAGTACTGCCATATAGGAATATGTAGCAGACTCTTCGCCATTGATCAGATCATCACCCCAGCACACAATACCGGAAGCTGCTGCCGTTTCTTTCGTTGTATCTTCTGCCTGATCTGTATTTTCTTTATTATCTGTATCAGCTTCGGTTTCCGCAGATTTTTCTTTATCGTTTTTCGATTTACTGTCATCTGTGTCTTCTGTATCTTCGGGAGCTGTTTTTTCCAGCTCTTCCGCATGTTTTTTTACTGCTTCGTAGTCTTCAATGCCATTCTGCTGAGCACCTGCAATCTCTGACAGATGTTTTGATTCTTCCTGCTCTGTCTTATAATTCGTTACAAGAATAAATCCCAGAAGAACTGCAAGCAGAATACACACAAAGCCAAGCAGTATATTTGTCTTTTTCCTTTTTTTCTTCCTTGTTTTGCTCACTTTTCCCAATTTTCCTTTACTGTTGACTATGGTTCCTGTCCCATTTCCGAGTAAATATCGAATTTATTTTTTTCCGGACTCTTCATCACTTCTGCTGTAATACTCACCATAGTGTTTGTAATAAGAAGAGTAATATTTGTCATCACTGGTATCTACTTTACTCATAACAGCACCTAAAACCCGGCATCCACTTCTCTCCAGCTGTTTGAATGCTTTCTGTGCATCCCGGTATCTGACATTGCCAGGCTGGACCAGGAAGATTGCACCATCACAGCACCTTCCGATTACTGCTGCATCAATGACTGTTCCGATGGGTGGTGTATCAATCAGTATGTAATTATAATATTCTCTGATTTCCTTCAGAAATACTCTGAAAATATTCTCGCTGAGAAGTCCCGACGGGTTCGGTGCACTGGGACCTCCGAATATAATATCCATATTCGGGAAATTCGTAGAATAGATAATATCCTGTAATCCCACCTGACCACTCAGAAGCTGTGAAAGACCTTTTATTTCTTCTTCCACACCCAGTCGACCGGCATATGCCGTTTTTCTGATATCTGCATCAAGAAGGAGAACTTTCTTACCGATGCTTCCAAGCTCCTGGGCAAGGCTGAGCACTACATCGCTCTTTCCTTCGTTTGGGAAACAGCTTGTGATCAGAATTGTTTTTATGCTCTGACCTGACAGTTGGATATTGGTACGCAGAGTTTTAATCGCTTCGCTGTAAAAATAATCCGATTTTCTTTTATCTGTTAAATTGAGTTTCTTCATTGCTCAGATTCCTCCATTGGTCTAACGGTGCTTCTTATTCTTCTTATTGCTCTTTGGTTTCCTGTTCTTCATATGTACATAGTCTTTTCTGTCAGGAACCTTGGCAAGAACGGAAACGCCCAGATATTTCTCAATATCTTCTTCCGTCTTAATGGTATCATCCATTACTGCATATACAACTACGATTGCCGCACATGCAAGGAAACCAAGCAGGAAACCAAGTACTGCATTCTTCTTCACACTTGGGGATGTTCTCTCTGTAGCAATCTTACCGACTTCAATGATCTTAGGTGGAATAACTTCCATCTTATCTCCAATAAAGGATGAGGAAACATTTGCAAGCTCATCTACAATTTTCTTTGCCATTGCGGAATCTGCATTTTCAACAGTGATCTCGAGGATACGGGTATCTGTCGGATTGTTGATCGTTATATCTTTTTTCAGATCTTCCGCTTTCATATCCAGATCCAGATTTGAAATTACCTGTTCCAGTACAGGAGTACTTGTAATCAATACCGTATAATCACTTGTCAGACTGGCACCTAACTGCAAATCCGCCAATGATGTCAGTGTAGTTTCCTTTGAAAGTACAAGAATGCTGGATGTAGAACTATAGATTGGTGTCATCAAAAACTGTGTACACGCCCCTCCGATACAGCCGCCTGCAAGAGCAACCATCAGTACCAGCAGGATTTTCTTTTTAAGCGCATAAAATATTTCCAGTAAGTCAATTTCAACTTCATCATCATTGACATCCAGTCCCTGCGCCCTGCTGTTCTCAACATTATTATTCAAATTGTCTAACATCTGATAATTTCCTTTTCCTTTTTCTTATAGTTATAGTTCTTGTTGGTTACTGTCCGCATATAACATTACACGATATATTACCCAGAATAAAACAAACAGTAACTATGACATAAATCTAGCTTATTGTATATCAGCAGGCAAAAAAAGTCAACCTGTCGTCTTATTTTTTCTTTTCCAAAATTCGCTCAGGATTACGAATAAACAATTCATCTGCATAGTCCTGACCGAATTTCGCAGTAACCACACGGTATGCCTCACCAATCCTGCTGATTCTCTTTGTACTGTTATGGCAGTCTGAACCGACGAAATGCAAAAGATCCTGTTTCATTACCCTATTACAATATCGTTTGGTAAAAAATCCGTCTTTTCCTGTGATGCTGTCTGCATTGATCTGCATACAGACACCCATATCTACCAGTTCTTCCACAAAATCCATACTGGTGCGTGTGGCCTCATAACGTTCTATATGCGCCACGATTGGCTTATATCCCCCTGACAGCAGTGTGCTGAGACGTTCGCGTATATAATTCTCTTCTGAATTATGAGAAAATTCTGTGAGAACATATCGGGAGCCTGCCATTGTCATGACCTTATTTTCTCTGAGCATGGAGATCATCTCCATATTTGTGTGAAATTCACACCCCAGATATACATGAAGATCCGAAGCGACTTCTGCTGCTGCTTTCTCCACCAGTTTAAACTGCTCTTTTACCTTCTCTGCTGATGTTTCAAACATTCGAAAGCGAAAATGAGGGGTTGCAATAATTGTCCTTACACCCTGTTCATATTCCATTCGGAGCAATTTTCCTGTTTCTTCTATGTCTGTGGCTCCATCGTCTACCCCGGGTACAATATGGCAATGTATATCATAAATTCCTTTTCCGGACATTCTATTACTCCTTCCTGATCACCTGTAAACGAATATATTTTCTGTCGGCAATGTTATTTATAATTTTCCTGTAACTGCTGACCATATTTATAATCCGAAAAATCAACCGGCTCCGTATGATCAATCTCATACAAAGCCGGTTGATAAATATTCATGAGTATTCTTTTATGAGTAATCTCTTATTATTCTTCTGCAGCTTCCTCAGCCGGTGCCTCAAGAGCTTTCATGCTCAGGCTGATCTTCTTGTCTTCTCCGTTGAAGTCAACAACCTTAGCTTCGATTTCCTGTCCGATTGACAGTACATCTGCAGGTTTGGCAACGTGCTCTCTGGAAATCTGGGATACGTGAAGGAGTGCATCTACTCCAGGTGCAAGCTCTACGAATGCGCCGAAGTCTGTCATACGTGCAACTTTACCTTTAACTACGTTTCCTACAGCGAAGTCCTCAGCTGCTGTGAGCCATGGATTTGCTTCCGGGAATTTAAGGGAAAGTGCGATCTTCTCTCCGTTGATCTCTTTGATAAGAACTTTAACTTTATCGCCAACAGTGAATACTTTCTTCGGGTTCTCTACTCTGCCCCAGGACATTTCGGAGATGTGAAGAAGTCCGTCTGCTCCGCCCAGATCGATGAATGCACCGAAATCTGTAACGTTCTTAACTGTTCCTTCAACTGTGTCGCCAACATGGATTCTCTCCATTAATTCTTTCTGTTTCTCTGCTTTCTCAGCGAGAAGAAGCTGTTTACGGTTACCGATGATGCGGCGTCTTCTCGGGTTGAATTCTGTGATAACGAATTCGATCTCCTGATCTGCATATTTGGAAAGGTCTTTCTCATATGTGTCGGAAACCAGACTTGCAGGAATGAATACTCTTGCTTCGTCTACGTTTACACAAAGTCCGCCGTCAAGTACCTGAGTTACAGGAGCTTTTAATACTTCCTGATTCTCAAATGCTTCTTCAAGACGTTTGTTGCCTTTCTCTGCTGCCAGTCTCTTGTAAGTAAGAGTAACCTGACCTTCTCCATCGTTTACTTTGAGAACTTTTGCTTCCATTGTGTCTCCAACGTGAACAGCATCTGTGAGTACAAGGCTTGCATCGTTAGAGTATTCGTTCTTTGTGATAATACCGTCTGCTTTATAACCGATATTCAGAATAATCTCATCTTCTTTTACATCGATGACAGTACCCTGTACAATCTCTCCATTTCTGATAGTCTTTACGGAATCTTCCAGCATTTGTTCAAAACTTAATTCTGACATGTTCTTGAACCTCCTCAATAATTTTGTTTGGGGTGGAAGCCCCTGCTGTAATACCTACATAACTACTGCATTGGAACATTTCAGAATCCAAGTCTACAGGTGTTTGTATATAGTAAGTATTTCCACATTCCTTTTTACATATTTCAAACAGCTTTTGAGTATTGGAACTATGCCGGCCGCCTACGACCAACATAGTGTCTACCTCTCCGGCTATGTTTTTTGCTTCTCTCTGCCGTTCTTCGGTAGCATTACAAATAGTGTTTAAAATATTGAGAATATTTAAAACATTATTATCATACCTCTTTTTGCAAAGAATTTCAACTAAATCTTTAAATTTGTTGTAATTAAATGTCGTCTGGGACACAATACTTATTTTTTTGCCTTTTGGGGGTACAAATACTTCGGCTTCTTCTTTGTTTCTGATCACCGTGTACGGTCCCTGACACCAGCCGCAGATGCCCTGTACTTCGGGGTGGTCTTTGTCACCGATGATGATGATGTGGTTTCCTGCAAGGCTTTCTTTTTCCACGATCCTGTGGATTTTCAGGACGAAGGGGCAGGTCACATCTACGTAGGAGATGTTTTTTTCTTTCAGCTTATCGTAGATGGGTTTACCTACGCCGTGAGAGCGGATGACTACTGTTCCGTTCTGCAGGGTATCATCCGGGAAATCCAGGTCTGCTTCTGTGATAACGTGGACGCCACGGGCTTCCAGATCCGCTACTACACCTTCATTGTGGATGATCGGACCCAGAGTGAAGATTGGTTTCTGTTCTGTGTCGATCAGCTCGTAGACTTTGTCCACTGCACGTTTGACGCCGAAGCAGAAGCCTGCTGTCTCTGCTACTTTAACTTTCATAAATAAATCCTTTCCTTACCCGTAAAAGAATGTTTGCTGTATAGCATGGGAAGTTTACAGTTACAGATGAGTATATCTTGTCTGTAAAGGGTGCTGTCAACCACCCTATGATGCAGCACCACTTTAGGTGATAGGTAGTTGACGGGCAAATAGCGTAGTCTGAAACAGATAATCTGTCCGCCTGACCGTTATTTCTGTATCTTCTTATTATACACATCAAGAATAGCATCTACAACCTGATCAATTCCCATTTCCGAGGAATCTACGAGCACTGCGTCCTCTGCCTGTTTCAGAGGGGAGATTTCGCGGTTCATGTCGCGTTCGTCGCGCTCGATGATGTCTTTTCGAATCTGGTCCAGGTCGAAGGATTCTCCCTTCTGTTCATATTCCAGTGCTCTTCTTTTTGCTCTGGTGTCTGCGCTTGCTGTGAGGTAGATTTTTACTTCTGCGTTTGGAAGGATGGTTGTGCCGATATCTCTGCCGTCCATGACTACGTCGTTTTTCTCTGCCAGAGTTCTCTGAAGTTTCAGAAGATGAGCTCTGACTTTCGGGTTTGCGGAGCTTTTGGATGCCATGTTTCCTACCTGTTCGGTGCGGATCATAGCATTTACGTTCTCTCCGTTGAGGATGACAATCTGTTCTCCGTTTTTGTATTCGATGGAAATGTCAGCGCCGGAACATACCGCCTCGATCTCTTCCTGATTTTCTCCGTTTACGCCATGGTTCAGAAGATATAAAGCCATTGCCCTGTACATGGCTCCTGTATCTACATAGATAAATGATAATTCTTTCGCTACTTTCTTTGCGATGGTGCTCTTTCCTGCTCCTGCAGGTCCGTCGATGGCTATGTTACATCCCATTTTTGTGATTCCTCCTGTTTCTATTATTTAATAACGTATAGTCGAATCATATCATAGTTATATAGCAATTCCATAAAATACTGCAGGCAATCCAGTCCATCATAGCGTGAAGTCCTGCGTCAGATATCTTTGTCGTGCATCAGCACGCCTGCAGATATCTTCCTTGTCCTTTGCACTCTGCCGAACTGTCCTGATTGCATTATTTTGTGTAATTGCTTAATTTGCTTACTGTATCGCCTGCGCTGCCAGATATGCGGTAGACCAGGCAATCTGTAAGTTATATCCACCTGTCACTGCATCCAGATCCAGTACCTCGCCTGCGAAGTAAAGACCTGAGATTTTCTTTGATTCCATTGTCCCGGGATTGATCTCTTTGACAGAGACGCCACCTCTGGTGATGATGGCTTCTTTGAACTCACCCATTCCTGTGATTGTGAAGGGGAAGGCTTTGATAAGCTCAATGAAGTGCTGGCGTTCTTCTCTGGAGATGTCGTGAATTTTCTTCTCTGCGGGGATTCCACCCAGTTCCAGCATTACCGGAGTCAGAGATGACGGGAAAAGTACGCCAATCACATTCTTGAACTGTTTGTTTGGTCCTGCTTCAAATTCACGCAGGATCCTGGCATCCAGCTGTTCTCTGGTGAGTGCAGGCTTCAGATCCAGATATGCGGACAGTTCGCCGTTTGGTGCTTTCGCCAGTTTTGCACCGATGTGGGCACTGGCTGAGAGGATCATTGGACCTGTGACTCCGAAATGAGTGAACATCATCTCTCCGAAATCCTCGTAAAGTACTTTCTTTCCATTCTTTATGGTAAGTCCTGTATTCTTAAGGGAAAGTCCCTGAAGCTTAGGGATATAGTCTTCTTTTGTCTTTAATGGCACAAGGGAGGGAGCAATGTCCGTGACTTTCAGTCCCAGTTCTCTTGCGAAGCGGTATCCGTCACCTGTGGAGCCTGTACTCTGATAAGAGAATCCGCCGGTTGCCACGATGACTGCATCTCCTTCCATGAAGGTTCCGTCTGTAAGGATGACTCCTGTGATCTTCTCCTGCGGTATGTCAGGTGATTTTTTTCCTTTTCTGCCTTTTCCTGCAGCAGATCCTGATTCTGTTAATGCGGCTTCTGATTCCAGGGTATTTGCTGAATTTGTTACAGGTTTCTTTACAATTTCCTGTACAGCAGTGTGAAGATGAATCTTTGCTCCTGCTTTCTTCAGTTCACGTTCCAATGCGCGGATGATGTCTGAGGAATGGTCAGACTGCGGAAATACGCGGTTTCCACGCTCTACCTTCAGAGGGACACCTGCTTTCTCAAAGAACTCCATTACATCCTGAGGGGTAAATGAATAGAAACTGCTGTAGAGGAACTTGGGATTGCTCATCATTGCAGGAAAGAGTTCTTCTGTGTCGCAGGCATTTGTCACATTGCATCTGCCTTTTCCTGTGATGAAGACTTTCTTTCCCAGTTTCTCGTTCTTCTCTAATATATGAACTTCATGATGGTTACGGGCTACAAAAACCCCTGCCATCATTCCGGCGGCTCCGCCGCCGATTATTATAACTTTGCTCATGGAATATTCTCCTGTATTTATTTTACCCTGCAGATTGTCTATTTCATCATGGTTCCACGTCTCCGCTTCGCTACGATCAATATAGATATGTACCACTGGCAGCATATACCCATTGGCACATTATATTCCCGGGTATCATATTCTTTCATAATAACGCAAAGGAGCCTGCTTACGCAAGCTCCTTTTTTCGTTTGGACATATTTAATTACTGATCAATTATACAGGATATGCTCCGTTCTTTTTGTCAGCTGCTTTCTCGTCAACTTTTGTTTTCTGAGCCTGACGGTATTTGAAGAAGTCCATAGCTACCTGTGGGAACAGTGCGTATGTTAATACGTCTTCATCCTGTTCCTTATACTGAGCCATTTCGCTCTCAAGTTTCTCAAGCTCGTTGTCAAGAAGGTCTGCAGGACGGCATGTGATCGGTTTCTCATCGCCGATGCACTTCTTCTGTACTTCCGGATTAAACGGTTTTACAGTTGCGCCGTATTTTCCTAACAGGATATCTTTTGTTTCTTTTGTAACCATTTTGTATCTCTCGCCCATAAGTACGTTGAATACAGCCTGTGTACCAACGATCTGTGAAGACGGAGTAACAAGTGGCGGTTCACCAAGGTCTTTACGTACACGCGGAACTTCCTCGAGAACATCGTAGAATTTGTCTTCTGCGTGCTGTTCTTTTAACTGGGAAGTCAGGTTGGAGAGCATACCGCCCGGTACCTGGTACAGTAAAGTCTTGATGTTAACACCAAGGTTCTTCGGATTGAGCAGTCCGCTGTCAAGAGCTTCGTCACGGATCGGACGGAAGTAGTCAGCGATCTCGGAGAGAAGCTTCTGATCAAATCCTGTGTCGTATGGTGTATCCTTGAATGTCTCAACCATAACCTCTGTTGCAGGCTGGGATGTTCCCAGTGCAAATGGAGACATTGCTGTATCGATGATATCCACACCTGCTTCTACTGCTTTTAAGTAAGTCATGGAAGCTACACCTGAGGTGTAATGTGTATGAAGGTCGATCGGGATCTTAACTGTTTCTTTTAATGCTGTAACAAGCTCTGTAGCTTTGTTTGGAAGGAGAAGACCTGCCATATCTTTGATACAGATGGAATCAGCGCCCATATCTTCGATACGTTTTGCAATATCTGTCCAGTATTCCATTGTGTAAGCATCTCCTAATGTATAGGAAAGAGCTACCTGTGCATGAGCCTTCTCTTTGTTTGCAGCGCTTACAGCTGTCTGAAGGTTACGAAGGTCATTGAGACAGTCAAAAATACGGATGATGTCGATTCCGTTTGCAGCAGATTTCTGTACGAAGTATTCTACAACGTCATCTGCGTATGGACGGTATCCAAGGATGTTCTGTCCACGGAAAAGCATCTGAAGTTTTGTGTTCTTGAAGCCGTCACGTAATTTACGAAGTCTTTCCCATGGATCTTCGTGAAGGAAACGAAGGGATGCATCGAATGTTGCACCACCCCAGCACTCTACTGCGTGATAGCCGACTTTGTCAAGTTTATCTACGATCGGAAGCATCTGTTCTGTGGTCATACGTGTTGCGATCTGGGACTGATGAGCATCACGGAGAATGGTTTCCACAATTTTAACAGGTTTTTTCTCTAATTCTGCCATTATTAAATCTCCTTTATAGTTCTGTTTAATCGGATATTCGCAATCCGCTTCGCTACTTGCTCATAACCAAATAGCTGCTCCGCAGCTTATCAGAAGGAGTTGCACTCCTCCTGATACAAGCAAGATAGCTTGCTTGATTTGGTTATACTCCGAAAATAGCCATGAATGTTCCGGCTGCTACGGCTGTACCGATAACACCGGCAACGTTCGGGCCCATTGCGTGCATCAGAAGGAAGTTTGTAGGATCTGCCTCTGCACCCACTTTCTGGGATACACGGGCTGCCATAGGTACTGCGGATACACCTGCGGAACCGATCAGCGGGTTGATCTTTCCATGAGTCAGTTTGCAGAGCAGTTTACCAAGCATACATCCGCCGAATGTACCGATTGCGAATGCAACAAGACCTAAAACTACGATCTTCAGAGTATCTGCGTTTAAGAATGCTTCTGCACTTGTGGAAGCACCTACGGATGTACCCAGAAGGATAACTACGATATACATCAGGGCATTGGAAGCTGTTTCTGTCAGCTGTTTTACAACACCGCACTCTCTGAACAGATTACCAAGCATGAGCATACCAACCAGCGGAGCTGTTGTAGGCAGGATCAGGCAGACAACGATTGTGATAACGATCGGGAACAGGATCTTCTCCAGTTTGGAAACAGGGCGAAGCTGGTCCATTTTGATCTTACGTTCTTTCTCTGTTGTGCAGAGTTTCATGATAGGCGGCTGGATGATCGGAACCAGTGACATATAGGAATATGCTGCCACTGCGATCGGTCCCATCAGTGCAGACTGTCCAAGTTTACCTGCAAGGAAAATGGAAGTCGGGCCGTCAGCACCACCAATGATGGAGATAGCTGCTGCTGCTTTTCCGTTGAATCCAAGAAAGATTGCAAGGAAGTAAGCTGCATAGATACCAAGCTGTGCTGCAGCACCCATCAGGAAGCTGATCGGGTTTGCGATCAGCGGACCGAAGTCTGTCATGGCACCTACACCCATGAAGATCAGGGATGGTAAGATACTCCACTCATCAAGGATGTAGAAATAATGAAGAAGTCCACCTACACCATTAGACATATCTTCCGGATTTGCCATAATGTCCGGATAGATATTTACAAGCAGCATACCGAATGCGATAGGAACAAGCAGAAGCGGCTCGAATCCCTTCTTGATAGCAAGATAAAGGAATACGCAGGCTACTGCGATCATCAGGTAATTGCCCCATGTCAGATTGAAGAATGCTGTCTGGTGAATCAGGTTGGACAATGTTTCTGTTACATAAGACATTTGACTACCTCCCGTCTTAGTTCATTGTTGCTAAAGTATCTCCGTTTTCTACAGAGGCACCTTCTGCAACATCAATGCTTGCGATAGTACCGTCCTGAGGAGCTACTACAGGGATTTCCATTTTCATGGATTCAAGAATAACTACGCTGTCTCCGGCTTTTACTGCCTGTCCAACGCTTGCTGCTACTTTGACAACTTTACCAGGTACGGAAGCAGTTACTTTTACTGCGCCGGCGCCTGCTGCAGGTGCTGCTGCTTTCGGAGCTGCTGCAGGTGCAGCCTTAGGTGCTGCTTTCGGAGCTGCTGCAGGTGCGGATACGCTTCCTGTTTCTTCAACAGTTACTTCATATGCTGTACCGTTTACTGTAATTGTATAGCTTTTCATTTTAAAATCCTCCTAAATAAATGACAATTATCTTCTATTTCTTTTTACTTTGCGGATAGAGCGAACGACGAATCCGTCTGTTGTAGTTCCCTCTGCTGCTGCGATTGCTGCTGCGATAACAGCTACCAGTTCTCCGTCATCTGCAAGGTTCTCTTCTGCCTGTGCAGGTGCTGCTGCGATTGCTGCTGCCTCTGCCTCTTTTGCAGCTTTGGCTGCTTTTGCTTCTGCTGCTTTCTTTGCTTCCTGGTTCGGAATAAATCTGAACAGAGAAATCAGAAGGCTTAATAAAATCAGCATTACGAATACAGTTCCAATACCCATCAAAGTATTAAGACCTGCTCTCTGAAGAGTCTTGCCCATACCATACTGTACATCTACAGACATGGAAGTCGGTGTTCCCTTTGAGTCAAAGACATATACAAAGTTTGCATCTGCTTTCTCAAATTTAAGAGGAACAGTAACTGTGTACTGATCATCTTTGAAAGTTACAGTAGTTTCACCATTGCTGTCCTTCTTTGCGCCAAGTTCATCCTTGGATGTCTGCCAGGACTGCATGGCACTTGTTGTAAAGTCATCTCCTGAACTCATGTAATTCTCGATTTCTTTATCTTTAAGCTGGACAATGGCATCTGTCAGTCCTTCTGCTGTAGTTACCAGTGTGGACTTAACAGTATCATCAACCTTATCTGCGGCAAATACCACAGAGGTGCTGCCGATCACCAGCGCAGCCATTACGAGAAATGTCATGAATACAGAAGTTATTTTTTTGATCATTTTCATATGCGTCACCCCGCTTAGACCGTTCCATGTTTCTTAGACGGACGATCTTCTCTCTTTGTGAACAGCATCTCAAATGCACCGATTACATATTTTCTTGTGTCAGCCGGGCTGATCACAGTGTCAACATAGCCTCTTGCTGCTGCGGAAGCAACACCATTCTGAAGCTCTCTGTACTGAGCAGCTTTTTCATTCAGTTCAGCAGCATCTGCATCTGCATACATGATCTTGGCTGCCAGGGAAGCATCCATCATACCGATCTCTGCGTTATCCCATGCATATACAAGGTCTGCACCGATAGATTTGCTGTTCATTGCCACGTAAGCTGTACCGTAAGCTTTGCCGATGATCACATTTACCTTCGGAACAGTTGCATCTGCGAATGCAGCTACCAGTTCACCTACGGATTTCGCCATCATCTTCTCGCTGCATAAGGTTGCCATGAAGCCTGTTGCGTTTGTAAGTGTAAGTACCGGAATATCAAAAGCGTCGCAGAATTTCACGAAATCTGCTGCTTTTCTTGCGCCTCTTGCAGAGATGCTTCCGTCAAATGTTTCTGTTTTCTTGCCTTCTGCGTCATATACTTCGCTTCTGTTTGCAACAGCACCTACTGTAGCGCCGTTTAAACGGATAAAGCCTGTAACCATGTCTTTTGCATAGTCTGCTTTTGTCTCGAAGAATTCACCGTTGTCAGCGATCTGGGAAAGTGCGATTGCTGTGTCACCTGCACAGTTTGCAAGATCTGCGCATACGCGGTTAAGATCATCTGTACACTCTGTGTAATTGTCTGTGTCTTCATTATTAGAAGGAAGAAGTGATACTAAGGAACGGATCTGGCCAAGAATCTCATCCTCTGTACCAACGCCATCGATCACACCTGTCTCTTTGCTCTGGAAATCAGCTGCTGCTGTGTCGCATTTGTCTGTATTGTTTCCTTCCAGTGCGTTTGGTGTGTTGACGAACATTTTTCCTTTTTTGGATTCCATGAATGTGAAATCTGTCAGGGACGGGATAACTGCCATACCACCGCCGCATGTTCCAAAGATTGCTGTGATCTGCGGGATCACACCGGATGCCAGTGTCTGTTTCAGATAGATCTGTCCGAAAGCTTCCAGTGCGTCTGTTGCTTCCTGAAGACGGATACCTGCACAGTCAACAAGTCCGATAACCGGAGCGCCTGTTTTCATGGCAAGATCATAAAGTCTTGTGATCTTCTTTGCATGCATTTCACCAACAGTACCGTTTAATACAGATGCATCCTGGCTGTATACATAAACCAGTTTGTCATCGATCACACCATATCCGGTGATAACACCGTCAGATGGTGCCTTGTTTGCAGTCATGTTGAAATCTGTGGATCTGGCTGTTACACCCTGTCCGATTTCGACAAAACTGTTTGCGTCAAGCAAAGAAGTAATTCTTGTGCCTGCTAAGCTTTGTGTTGCATTACTCATTCTTGTTTGCCCTCCATCTTTATGAGAATATTTAAAAGTTAACCCAAAAATTTAGCCGATTTTAATTTTACCTTTTTCGGCAGAAAATTTCAACATTTATTTGTCATTTTCGTTAAAAATATAGCAGAAAAATTTGTCAGGTTTCTCCAAATTTTGTTTTTTTGAGCATTTCTTCCTATTTAATAGAGGGTATTACGGTTATTTTGTATTGTCCCGTATTTCACCCTCTCCCGCAGACCAGTGTGTTTGAAGTAACTATACCACTCACTTGTCTGCGAATCCGACTACACAGGTATAAAAGTCTCAGCAAAACCATAGATGTTTTTTATTATATAGCACGAATTATCAATTAGATTTATGGATTATCCCGTTATATAATTAACACATCAAAGAAATTCAGGCCACAGCTAAAGCACTGAACAATTATAGATCCAACAGAAAATTTCAGGAGGAAAGACGTAATGAAAAGCAATTACCAGCATATTTTCACACCACTCACAGTAAAAAATATGACTATCAAAAACCGTATCGTTATGATGCCTATGGGAACCAATTACGGGGAACAGAACGGCGAAATGAGTTTTCTTCACATTAATTATTATAAAGAGCGTGCCAAAGGCGGCACAGGTCTGATCATCGTAGAGAATGCAAGCGTAGATTCTCCGCAGGGTTCCAACGGAACTACTCAGCTTCGTATTGACCACGACAACTATCTGCCGCGTCTGTACAAATTCTGTGAAGAGATCCACAAATATGGTACCTGTATTGCGATCCAGATCAACCACGCAGGTGCTTCCGCTGTTTCCGCACGTACAAATATGCAGCCGGTTTCCGCATCTGATGTTCCGTCCAAAGAAGGCGGAGAAATCCCGCGTCCGTTATCAGTGGAAGAAATCCATCACATTGTAAAGAAATACGGCGAGGCTGCAAAGAGAGCCCAGGCTGCAGGTTTTGACGCAGTAGAAATCCATGCGGGACATTCCTATCTGATCAGCCAGTTCCTTTCTCCTCTTACAAACAAACGTACAGATGAGTTCGGCGGATCTGTGGAAAACAGAACACGTTTCTGCCGTATGGTCATTGAAGAAGTAAGAAAACAGGTCGGACCTTTCTTCCCGATCATGCTCCGTCTCAGCGCAGATGAGCTGATGGAAGGCGGCAATACTCTTGAGGATACTCTTGAATATCTGGAATATGTTCAGGATGAAGTTGATATCTTCGATGTTTCCTGCGGTTTAAACGGTTCTATCCAGTATCAGATCGATGCCAACTACATGAAAGACGGATGGCGTTCCTATATGCCTAAAGCTGTCAGAGAGAAATTCGGCAAACCATGTATCTCCATGGGAAATATCCGTAACCCGAAGGTTGCCGAGCAGATCCTCGCTGACGGCGATGCAGACCTGATCGGTATGGGACGTGGTCTTATCGCAGAACCTGCATGGGTGAATAAAGTAGCTACAGGCAGAGAATGTGACCTTCGCAAATGTATCTCCTGTAACATCGGATGTGCAGGAAACAGAATCGGCTTTAACCGTCCGATCCGCTGTACTGTAAACCCAGCTGTTCTGGAAGGTGATGTTTATAAGAATCAGAAAGTGAACAAGAACTGTAACGTTGTAGTAATCGGAGGCGGTACTGCCGGCCTGGAAGCTGCCTGTACAGCCGCAGAAGTAGGCTGTAATACCTTCCTTCTGGAAAAAGGTGAAACTCTTGGCGGTCTTGCTTCTGTGATCTCTAAGATTCCTGCAAAGAAGCGTCTGGCTGATTTCCCGAACTATCTGATTCACAGAGCAGAGCAGCTTGAGAATCTTTATATCTTCACAAACACAGAAGGAACACCGGAAAATATCCGCAAGTTCCATCCGAACCTGATCGTAAGCTCCACAGGTTCCGCACCACTGCTTCCTCCGATCAGGGGACTTCACGACCGCATTGACAAAGAAGGCAGCAAGATTGCTTCTATCCTGGGAATGATCAATCACATCAATGACTATCCGGAAGATATGACAGACAAGAAGGTTGTTGTTGTGGGCGGCGGCGCTGTTGGCCTTGATGTTGTGGAATTCTTTGCAGCAAGAAATGCTGAGATTTCTATTGTGGAGATGATGGATCAGATCGGACGTGACCTGGATCCTGTTACAAAGAATGACATGAAGGACCAGATGAAGAAACATCATGTGGCCCAGCTTACAAAGACAGCTCTTCAGGAAGTAAAAGACAGTTCTTTCCTTGTAAAAGATGCAGAAGGTGAACGTGAGCTTCCATTTGACTACGGATTCGTATGTCTTGGTATGAGAGCTCAGGGACAGCTTTTCGCAGAGCTTTCCGATGCTTTTGTTTCTGATGATGTTGAGATCCTGAACATCGGAGACAGCAAACGTGCAAGAAGAATCATCGACGGAACTCTGGAAGGAAGAAATATCCTTAATACACTGACTCAGATGGGATACCTACAATAAAAACCTTTACAACAAAATACGAAAGGGGATATTATAATGGCTGAAAGAATTACCGGACATACTGAATTAATCGGTCTGATGGCTTACCCGATCCGTCACTCCAGCTCTCCTGCAATGCAGAATGAGGCTTTTGCAAAACTCGGGTATGACTACGCTTACCTTGCTTTCGAGGTTGGCGCAGATGAAATTGAGGATGCAGTAAAAGCAATCCGTACTCTGAAAATGAGAGGATCCAATGTTTCCATGCCAAACAAAACTCTGGTTGGAAAATACCTGGACGAGCTTTCTCCTGCAGCAGAATTATGCGGTGCAGTTAACACGATCGTAAATGACAACGGTCATCTTACAGGTCATATCACTGACGGTATTGGGTTTATGTCTGCCCTGAAAGATAATGATATTGATGTGATCGGAAAGAAAATGACTATCGTCGGTGCAGGCGGTGCTGCCACTGCTATCGAGATCCAGGCTGCTTTGGACGGCGTTGCCGAGATCACAATCTTTAACCGCAAGGATGAATTCTGGGATCGTGCAGTATCCACAGTAGAGAAGATCAACACAAAGACCTCCTGCCATGCAGTTCTTTATGATCTGGCAGATCTTGATAAACTGAAAACTGAGATGGATGACAGCTACATTTTCGTAAATGCTACAGGTGTGGGAATGAAACCTCTGGAAGGCCAGTCCGTTGTTCCGGACAAGTCTTACTTCCGTCCTGAGCTGATCGTTATTGATGTTCCTTACTCTCCGCTGGAAACAAAGATGCGTTCCATGGCCAAAGAGGTAGGATGCAAGACAATGAACGGTCTGGGAATGATGTTATTCCAGGGTTCCGCTGCATTTGAGTTATGGACAGGCGAACCAATGCCTATCGAACATATGAAAGAGATTCTTCACATCTCCTATGATGAATGATACCCCGGTTATTCTTAATATGATAAGAAATATGAGGATAAGAAAATGAACACTGTTCAGGTAAAAAACACTGTGATCGGTGAAGGCAGACCTAAAATCTGCGTTCCCATCGTAGGAAAAACAAAAACAGACATTCTCGAAGAAGCCAAAAAGATCACCACTCTTCCTGTTGATGTAGTTGAGTGGCGTGTAGACTGGTTTGATGATGTCTTTGCTACTGAGAAAGTATTAGAAACCGCCAAAGAGCTTCAGGAAGTCTTAAAAGATATCCCTGTTCTTCTTACATTCCGTACTTCCAAAGAGGGCGGGGAAAAAGAGATTTCCGTAAGTGATTACGCTGCTTTAAATATCGCAGCTGCTCAGAGCGGTTATGTAGATTTAATTGATGTAGAAGCATTTACAGGCGATGATGTTGTAAAAACGATCATTGACGCTGCTCATAAGGCAGGTGTAAAGGTAATTGCTTCCAACCATGATTTCTTTAAGACTCCTGAGAAGGAGGAGATTATCAGACGTCTTCGTATGATGCAGGATTTCGGTGCTGATATTCCGAAAATGGCTGTTATGCCGACCTGCAAACAGGATGTTCTTACACTCCTCTCTGCTACTCTGGAAATGTCTGAGAAATATGCAGACCGCCCGATCATTACCATGTCCATGGCAGGAACAGGCGTTGTCAGCCGTCTGACAGGTGAGACATTCGGCTCCGCTCTCACTTTCGGTGCTGCTTCCAAAGCTTCTGCTCCGGGACAGGTCGGTGTGCATGAATTAAAAAAGGTGCTGGATATCATTCACAGCAGCCTGTGATCTGTTGATGAATGATGTGATATCAGATGTTATTCTTGCCCATAGTTGTCTGATATCACTCATCTTCGGCAACAGATGATTGTTATCCCATGAGATATATGGCAATAAATATTTACTCAAAAATACTCCTTAAAATTTTATGATGAAAATTCCCATGACAAAGAACCTGCCAAAAACCTGACAGGTTCTTTGTTTTTATTTTTATACTTTTTTCTGATTGATCATCAAATTCAGGATTGTAACATCTGTATCTTTCATTCCAACTCTTCCTACGTATCCCATATTTCGGATTGTATCCTCAACATTATCACGTACCAATCCTTCTCCTGCCTGAAAACAATGATCTGCATCCTCCAGAGCGTATGCCATAATTGCTGCATCTACTGCTGAAGCGATTTTGGCAGCACATGAAGACTTAGCTCCATCACATACAATGCCACTTGTATTTGCAAGAGCATTTGTGATTGTTTTAGATATTGCATTGTAATCACCACCGTTTAACCAGGATATGGCAGCTCCTGCTCCACATGCGGCACTTACCGCTCCACAGTAAGCTGACAGACTTCCAATATAATTTTTCTGATGAATCGCTACTAAGTTGCTTACAACCAGTGCACGATACATTTTCTCTTTAGGAACGTTAAGTTCTCTGGCATATTCAATGACTGGCAAAGAACAGGTCATTCCCTGATTTCCGCTCCCGGAATTAATAACTACCGGCATAGAGCATCCATTCATTCTTGCATCAGATCCAGCTGCCGCCTTCGCTCTGGCACGTACTTTGACATCATCACCATATGCTCGAAGCAGGGTACGTCCGACTTCTGCTCCGTAATGATTACGCAGGCCTTCTTCGGAAATTGCTGTATTCATGGCAATCTGGCGTCCTATGACTTCCTCTATCTCTTTTATATTCACAATTTTTGCAAACTCCAGAATATCTGCTACATTCAGCAAATCTCTTTTATCCTGGTTTTTCTCTGTTTTTTTCTGCTGAAAGCCCTTCTTTTCCAACAGTACCTCATCGTCTTTTTTGATCAGGACAATATTCGTATGTTTATTTTCTATAACTACAACTGCTCTATGTCCATTTTGCGTAAGTTCTGCACGGATATAAAGATTCTCTACTCCTTCTTCAAGATAACATGTGCAGAATTGTGCTTCCAGAAGTTTTGCCGTCTGAATGCGTTCAGCTTCTGTAATTCCCTCCAGTACTTCCAGTTTCCGTTCTGCCTGACCACCAACCATTCCAAGAACTGCAGCAGCTTCAATGCCCCTCATTCCTCCTGAATTTGGTACTGTAACACTTTTTACATTTTTTATTATATTTCCACTGCAATAAAGATTTAAATATCCATCATATTTTTTATTTCCATCATCATCTGTTTTTATCACTTTTTCCAGCACAGAAGCTGCTGTTGCAGTTGCATATGCAATTGCAATAGGTTCCGTACATCCCAGAGCAGGAACAAGTTCTTCTCTGAGAATCTCCAGATAACTCTCATACACTTTTTTTTCCATGAATACGCTCTCTCTTCTCCTAACTGTCAAGCAAAGTTCTTTACCATCTGATTCAGATGATATGTTTTTTCTTACGGCAGCATTTTTCCTGCTGCAAGATAAATTTCATACCATTCTTCACGGCTCAGAACAATATCGGATGCTTTACTTATATCCTGAATTCTTTTCAGATTTGTACTTCCTACAATTGTCTGGATTCCTGCGGGATGACGCATAATCCATGCAACTGCGATTGCATTCTGTGTTACCCCATATTTCTCTGCCAGACGATCTAACACTTTATTCAGTTCCGGAAATTTCTCGTTTCCAATAAATATTCCCTCAAACATTCCATACTGGAACGGAGACCATGCCTGCAATGTCATTTTCTTCAGTCTTGCATACTCGATAATACCACCATCACGATCACATCCTGCATCATTATGGATGTTTACATTTAGTCCTGCATCAATCGTTGGACAGTGAGCCGCTGAAAACTGTATCTGATCAATACAGATTTTTCCACCACAGTATTGATTTAGTAATTCGATCTGCATCGGATTGTGATTGCTTACACCAAATGCTTTTACTTTTCCGCTTTTTTCCAGAATTTCAAATGCTTCTGCTACCTCTTCCGGCTCCATCAACGCATCCGGACGATGAAGAAGTAATATATCTACATAATCTGTTTTTAAACGTTTCAGACTTCCATCTACAGAATTCAGAATATATTCTTTTGAAAAATCATAACAGATACCCGGACGTATGGCACATTTTGTCTGAATCACCATCTTTTCACGCAACTGAGGTGTCAGCGCATTTCCAAATACTGTTTCGGCTTCTCCGCCTGCATAAATATCTGCATGATCAAAAAAATTAATTCCACACTCCAGTGCTCCTTCAGTCAGACTTCTTACCGCTTTTTCATCAGATAAACCTGTAATTCTCATGCATCCAATTCCAATTCTTGATACATTGTCTATTTTGTCACTAATCTGAAACATTTTCATTTTGTATCCTCCTGTATTATACTTAATTTATGTATTTCTCTTTAGTTAACGTGTTTCTTTTATTCTTTTGTCCAGTTTTTTAAGTGCAAAAACATATATTTTCACTGCATTCTTCAGATTTTCAAACAATTCTGCTTCATCCGCACAATGACAGTTTCCATGTCCTTTTGGAAGTCCGAGCCTGTCTAGATTTCGCTCCTGTCCAGGGCCAAATGCCACTGCATTGGGAATTTTCCTCGCATAAGTTCCTCCTCCCATAACAAATGGTCTGCCTTCAAGACCTGTAACCTCCCTCCATGCTTCCATCAGAGTCTGTATGAAAGGCTGTTCCGGATTCATATAATATGGTCTGCTGTCTTCAATACCAATGATGTGAATTCCTGATTTAGCAGCTTCTGTTTGCAGCTTCGGAAGAAAATCTTCTGTTTTTTTAGTAACTGGATAACGGATGTCAATCACTATTCTTAAATGTCCTTCGTGCAGAAATGCCTGACCTATATTGCATGTCAGTCTACCAGAACATTCATCAGAACAACAAATTTCTGTTTTTTCCCCATAACCGCCTTCTGAAACTCTCTCCACAAATTCTAATGCTCTTTTTGTCTGTTCAGGAAAATTTTGCATTTTCAACTTTCCACAAAGTATACCTATTGCATTTTGAGTTCCATCCGGAAAAGCTGCATGTCCACTGATTCCCACTGCTGTTTCTTCGCTCTTTTGTCCTATTTTGTTCTCCGCAACCGCATGAGCAAAAGACGGCACGCTGTTAGGCGCAGTCCCTCCGTCAAATTCCAGAATCCCCTCTACTGCACTAACAGTTTCCATCAACACAATACAATGTCCTTTTTCTCCGCAACATACGGGAAATCCACAATCAGCAACAAAAGAATATTCCGGTGCTTTTTTGTATTTCAGATAATATTCTACATCTGTCATACCGCTTTCTTCCTGACATCCAAGAATCTGCCTTACTTTAATATTATTCAGAATTTCTTTTTCCCTACAATATTTCATTGCATATAAAACAGCAACTGCGGGACCTTTATTATCCTGTACTCCACGCCCAATTAAATAGCCATCCTTTTCTGTACACGTATAAGGCGGATATATCCATCCTTTTCCTTCCGGAACTACGTCCAGATGATTCCATATTCCAATCTCAACATTCCCTTTGCCTGTAGCAATAGTCAGACAGTGTCCGTCTATATCTTCTGTCTCCATCTGTTCTCTCAATCCAAATGCTCGCATCTGTTCCAGTGCTTCCCTGCATTTTTTTCCATATGGTGCCCCCGGAATTGCTTCCTGCTGATCAGCAATACTCGGGATTCTGATCAATGCTGCAATATCTTCTCGCATCTGATCTTCCTGTCTGGAGATCCATTGTTCTAATAATTCCATATCCGGCTGCGGCTTATTTTCTTCATTCCATTCAACTTTCCCTGGATTCATTTTCACTTCCTCCATTTTTCAGAAATATTCGGTATTTCTTTGGTGTCATTCCTGTTTCCTGTCGGAAAATACGTATAAATTGTGAGGTATCGTTATAACCCGACATCAATGCAACATCTGTTACGGACCATCTCGCATCTGCCAGAAATTCCTTAGCATGACAAATCCGAATCATTCGCAGAAATGCAGAAAAACTAATTCCTTTCTTCTCAGCAAATAAGTGGCTGATATAACTCTGATTCATGAAAAATACATTTTCCGCAAGATTCCGGATTGTAATGTCCATATTATAGTTATTGACTGCATATTCGCTCATCTTCTCCACAATGTCCATTCCCGTATTTGTCAACTCATCTGATTGTCTCTGCGGCTGCATATGACAAATATTTTCCGCAATCCTCCTGAGATAGCTTTCAATCTCCAAAACAGAATCAAACTTCAGAAAACTTTCTGACAGATTATCTAATTCTTTATCATGATTTTCCATTCGAATCGTCCTTCGGTATATAAGGATAATCTGCGAATACAGAAGTTCCATACATTCTATTCGAATTGGGAGAACTTTCTCAATATCTTTAAAAAGTTTATCCAGCGTTGTCCCTGTTTTGCTTTCATCCCCTTCCTTTAGATATTGTTCCAGTTCTCTTTCTATTTCTTTTTCAAGGTAATATTCTGAAAAATCTTCCTGTTTTATTTCCTTCGCAAAAATCAGAGATTCCCTTTTATAAATTCTGCTCTTTATCGCGGTAACCGCTTCTCTAAAAGCATCCAAAACAGAAGCATTTGCACCATACACATTACTGATTCCTATCTTAACCTGGGAATCCTCTTTCTCCAGCAGTTTTCTGATACGTCTCCAGAAAAACAGCATATCTCCCTCCGGTCTTACAAGCAATACCCACATATTCGGTTTCAATTCTACAAACCGAATCTTCGTCAGCATGATACTTCCGCAGCTTTCTTCCAATTCCGTAAGAAAGATTTCCTGTCTGGGCTTATCACGAAGAAACAGAAAAACACCTAGCTGATATTGCGGAAACACTCTTTCAAACATATTTTTCTCTATAAAACCGGAATATTTTGATTCCTGAATGCTGTTCAAAATATATTGTGTTGCCATATCTTTTCTGGATAGCAAAGCTTCTTTTCGTTCTATTTTATGCTGAGTGACAAACTTATTCAGACATTCTGTCAGAGCCGTATCATCAATTGGTTTCAGTAAATAATCTGAAGCTCCATTTACAATTGCACTGCGAGCATATTCAAAATCAGAGTAAGCACTCAGAATAATTACTTTTATTTTTAATTCATTATTGCGGATCTCCTGAAGAAGCTGTATCCCATCCATTTTAGGCATACGAATATCTGTCAAGACAAGTTCTGGTTTATATTTTTCGCAAAATTCCCAGCCTTCCTCTCCATTAGATGCCTCCGATATCTCAAAAAGTCCATCCTGATCATATTTTTTGATTTGTCTTATCATGGCTTTTCTTGCATAAAATTCATCTTCTACAACCAGCACCTTCACTTTTCATGATTCTCCTTTCGCCCGCAATATACTACTTCTACAGGATCAACCTTTTACAGATCCTGCTGTCAGTCCTTTGACTATGTATTTCTGTCCCATACAATAAATGATCAACATAGGCAACATAGCAAGTAAGTATGCCGTAAACGCCATTGTATAGTTAAAAGAATATTCTGTCTTAAAATTATACTGAAAAAGAGGAAGCGTCCAAATAGCCTGTGAACGGTTTAAAATTAGTAAAGGGAGCATAAAGTCATTCCAGATCCACAAAGTATCCATGATCAGCAACGTAGAAATCATAGGCTTTACCAGAGGAAGTACTATTTTTACATATGTCTGAAATACACTGCAACCGTCAATCTGTGCAGACTCCTCAATTTCGTAAGGAAGACCTCTGATATAATTTACAAACAGAAATACTCCCTGCGTCAGGCCAAATGCCGCATACAGAATAATCAGTCCCGCATGATTAAGCATATTTAACTTTGACATCATTTTGGTTACAGGCAACAATACTACCTGCGACGGAACAAATAACCCCATCATAATATAAAAATAAATTGTTTTGTAATACTTCCGGTTAAAGTTTCTTGCAATAGAATAAGAAACAGACGGAACAAAAATCAAAATCAAAATGATGGATATTACTGTTATTTTAAATGAATTTTTCAAAAAAATCCAGTAATTACTGTTAGTAAACAATTCAATATAATTTTCCAGATTCAGTTTTGAAGGAAGCGCAAAGAAATTTTTTCCGGCCTCCTCCAATGTTTTAAATGAGTTGATCAGCACCATCCAAAGAGGGCATAAAATCAGGAGTAATCCACCGATCAAAATAATATTTCTAAAAAAAAGCCATACTCTTTCGTCATTTCCTGCTTTTATCTTCATCAGTCCGTCCCTCCTTTACTTGTCAGTTTCAACTGCGTAAGTGAGAATATCGCAACAATCACAAATAATATACATGCTTCTGCATTTGCCATGGAAAATCGCATATTTTTAAACGCATCATTATATATCAGAATTCCTATTACTTCTGTTGCCCGGACAGGTCCACCTCCGGTAAGTGCGTACGGAAAATCAAATGAGGTAAATCCCTGTTTAATTGTAAGTATAAGATTTACTGTTACTGTTGGAAGCAAATAAGGAAATGTAACATACCTGAAACGCTGAAAAGCTGTGGCACCATCAATTTTGGCAGATTCATACTGCTCTTCTGGAATCTGCTGCAAACCGGCTATAAAGATTACCGTTGGCATCGCAACCGCCTGCCATATCTGTACAAATACAACTGCAGGCAACGCCGTATCTCCAGACATCAGAACGCTGTTAGATAACCAGGAAATTCCCAGTGCTTTCCCGATTACCGGAATCACTCGATAATAAATCTGATCCCAGATCAGTGCAATTGTAACACCACCAATCATTGCTGGAACAAAATACACGGATTTTACTAATGTCTTAAACTTTTTCAGTGAATTCAGTGAAATTGACAAAATCAGTGATGTTACAATTACCCCAATCACCAGCAATACACTGTAAATCACCGTTGTTTTTATAGCATTCCAAAAGTTCGGATTTTTGAGCAATATCTTATAATTCTTCCACCCGATAAAATTCATTTTCTGAGCCATTCCATCCCAGTCTGTAAAACTGTATCGAATACCATTGATTACAGATACCACGTAAAAAAATGTATAAAGCACTACCGGTATCAGTGTAAACAGAAAAAACGTCACTCTGCCCGATAACTTTTTTCTTTTTGTATTATTCATATAGCACTCCTCTTAAAAGGCTTTGTTTATTATTATCAAATCCAGGTTCAAAAAAAGATTGCTGCCAATGAATCATTATTCTTACGCAGCAATCTTTTTTTGAACGTATACGGTTTTTCTACATTGAGCCGTTTAATATTTTACTGTGCGCTTGAAATTTCAATTGATACATCCATGTCTTTCATAACGGCATCTACATCTTTATTTGCCCAGAATCCCTGCACTACATTATAAAGATCAGTAGTTACATTGTTATCAATTGTAGACGCCATCCAGTCATGTGTTTTTCCGGCATTAATCATATCTACCATAGGTTTTATTCCATCATCATTGCTTGTAACACCTGTGATACAGGATGGTGCACCGTCATTATCGCAGAATATCTGTGCATTTTCAGGATCAGCAAGATAAGAAAGGAATCTATATGCTGCATCTTTTTCCTTATCACTTGCCTGTGCAGATACACAAATTGCAGCATCAATACCGGATAAGCACTTAGTATCATCATAAGAATCATTTGGAAGTGGGAATACACCAATTTCCAGATTCGGGTTAATAGACTGGATAGTTCCTCTCGCATAAGAACCTGTAATCGTCATTGCATATTCACCATTTACAAAATTTTCGTAACATGTTGTATCAGAAAGTGCCAGTGCATCTTCATTCGCATAGGAAAGAAGTGTGTTCATCTTTTCAAATACATTTTTAAATTCTTCGTCTCCTTCAATTTTTGCCTCTCCGGAAACAACTTTTCCGATAGTTTCCACACCATCCGGTGCCCATGCAACAGTTGCTGCCTGGAACAGATGTCCTACACGCGCCGGATCTTTTCCATGCATTCCAACAGGAGTAATTCCTGCCTCTTTTAACTTATCACATACTGCAGTAAACTCTTCCCATGTAGTCGGGATTTCTAATCCATTATCTTCAAAGGTCTTTTTGTTATAGTAAACTCCAATATAGTTTCGGCTGTAAGGAAGCGCATAATATCCACCATCTTCCTGTTTTGTCATTTCCAGTGCGGATTCATTGACGTTTTTTAGGAAATCCTGATCAGAAAGATCCTGTACATATCCATTGGCAACTTTCTGTTTAAACTGTGTCTGTGTTGGATAATCGGAAAAAATCACCGGAATATCACCAGAAGAAATTCTGGATGTAAGAACTGTTCCTGCATCCGGAACTGTATTCATTTCAATCTCTATATCTGAATTTTCTTTATTGAACTTATCAATAATCTCCTTATATCCCTTTTGAGGTCCTTCTTCTCCCTTCTGCTGAAAGAATTCAATTTTTAATGGTTCATCTGCCATTGCTGCTGTTGCAGGTAACATACATGCTGTCATTGCCATTGTTGCACAAAGTAATGCTGCCAAACTCTTCTTACCCATAATATAATTCTCCTTTTACTTTTTATTTCTTGTATGCATGTGCCGCTTCCACTGCTGTTTTAATCAGATCAAGGCTGATATTTTCGCCCTGAATCGTACAGTCAGCTCCAATCATAATTCCTTTTGTTCCAAACGCGTCCAAAATTCCTTTTACTTCTTCTCGGATTGCATCTTCAGAGCCATTCAATACATTACCCTTATTATTCATTCCACCAAGAATCGCGCTGCTGTAAAGTTTACGTCCCTGCTCCAGACTGAAATGATTATCTTTCACTGACCAATTAATCAAATCAGCCGGATAATTCTTAAACCATTCTACATGTGTTTCAAACTGATATTCCGGTTCACCACAAATATGAAGAATATTATATTTCTCTGGCATTTCCTCTGCTACTTTTAAAATCTGAAGATCATATGGGCGCACAAGTTCTTCCCATTCATTTTTTTCAAATCTTCCGATTTCACCAAACTGTGCAGAATAATATATGCCATCTGCTCCTGCCTCCAGATATCCCTTTGTCCACTCTTCCAATGCATCTGCAATAATCTTAACACCAGCCACAACTGCCTCTGGAGCTTCTTTACTGTATTTCATCAGAACATCATCACCAAAAATCATAGATGCAGCTTTAAAAGGTCCAAACATTGTCTGGAAGATCAAAACATCTTTACCTGCTTCTTTTCTTATTCCTCTTATGATCTCTGCCATTTTTGCAAATTCTTCAGAGTCTGTTCCTTTTACCTGGATATGGTACCAGTCATCCGCGCAGGTTATCTTTCCAGAAATCGGATATGGGTAATCCTGCATAATTTTAATAATATCCATATCTGTAGTTCTGAATAATTTCATATGCTCATCAATCATCTGCTGCACTGTATAATCTGATTTATAATGAAACCAGAATCCAGCCGGAATCATATCCACCTGCTCTTTTTTCATTACTGCCAGTACACGCTCTTTCTTTGTCATCTTTCTCTAACCTCCTGAATTTTCTACTGTCTTCTGCTTTGCAAAGTTCCCTGACCGTTAAAAACAGTATAATAAACTTCTTTTCAAAAAAATAGAAAGATTGTTTTATAAAAATAGAAAATTTCTTAGGATATTTTCTATTTTTTCCAAAAAATACATGCTATAATTCTTTAAAAATATTCTATCACAAATATCTGGAGGTTTTTATGAAAAAAATACATCAATTGTCTTTTCGTATGCAGATTTTTCTGTCATCACTTATTCTCGTTATTTTTCCAACGGTTCTTCTAAGCACAATAAATGCCATTTCAAAAACCAGTACAATCACTTCAGAATATAATACTTCTACTGCAGCAACACTGACGCAAATGAACCAGTCTCTTGATACACTTCTTGAAAATGCACTAAAAATAGCGGATACTCCTCTTCTCAACGATGACGCACGCAAAGCCATGATAACTAATTACGAAAAAGATTATCTGTCATATGCTCAGGATTTCAATGTTTTTCGAAATTTAATGCGCCAGACAAATCAATTGAACAGTTCTATGCTTACCGTCTATTTTCAAAATAGATACGGTTACTCTTTTGAATATAATGTAAAGACAGCGCAGCAGCGTCATACAATTGAATCTAATATGGAAAAATGGAAAAAAATAGCTGAAACTTCTAAAAACCGGACATATTTTGCACCTCTGCAGACAGATTCCAGTACCGGACACAGTATTCTTCCAATGGTCAAAATTTTACTGGATAGATACGATTACCGGGAAACAGGACTATGTTATGCAGAAATAGATTTTACTCCAATTATGGAAATCCTATCTTCATCCTGTGAAACACAAAATACACTTTTAATCTATAATGCAGATAACAAACTTACATGCACAATTAATCTTGCATCTTTTTCAGAAGCAGATATATCTTCCTCTGTTTTGTCCAAACTTGAAGACTTCAGCAATACTCTAACTTCACAGGATGCAATCGGTCAAAGTACTCTTAAGACATCTCTGGGGCAGTTTGTAATTAATGGATGCATTAATAATACTACCCAGTGGCATATTGTTCAGATCATAAGCAACGAAAAAATCGCTCATACTTTTCATGACACTATCATCAGTTACCTGGGAATTTTCCTGTTCTGCGCATTGCTTGGACTTATCCTGGCAATTTTCCTGTCCAGAATACTTACCCGTCCGGTTTCCAATCTATGTCATGAAATCGATATTCTGGATCCTTCCGATGGAACACAGATTGATCTGAAATCCTGCGGTTCCAACCAGGAATTGCGCAAACTGATTGACAGCTTTAACGGAATGAGCCAGCGTCTCTTTCTGAGCCTGAAACAAAATTATGAAATTCAGATTGCCGAACAACAAATGCGGGTTCAAATGCTGCAATTTCAGATAAATCATCATTTTCTTCATAATACTTTAAATGTTATCAAGTCACTTGCTGAAATTCATGATGTACCTGAAATCGAAACCATTGCTACTTGTATGTCTGAACTTGTACGGTATAATCTGGAAAAATTTCCTGTTGCAACTCTTCAGGAAGAACTCCAGCAGGTTCAGCGCTATATGACTATCCAGAACATACGCTTTCCCGGAAAA
>OFOU01000177.1_pt1 | contig 59756 bp, 52 predicted proteins | sample 1542061 | NCBI WGS metagenome assembly OFOU01 (sample SAMN04209239, study PRJEB22552) | human gut metagenome | biome: gut; material: feces | host: Homo sapiens | place: USA: Oklahoma
TTTTTTTATATCAAATATTTATATTTCATAACATAAAAAAGACGGCAGCCTATATTATTTTTATATTATATTTGACTGCAATGTGCCTGTTGGTGGGGTTTCCCTGTGTGACAGGAATTAAAATCGGTTGGTCTTATAATTTTATTCCTTTGTATGGTATGCTGAACGATATAACTAACAGCTATCTGAATGTTTTGCTTTTTATCCCATTAGGTATATTTGTTCCATGCTTATGGCCCGAATACAGAAGCATGATGAAAACAGTGGGCTTGGGCCTGATGACATCACTGGGTATTGAAATACTGCAGATATTTACCTTCCGCGCAACCGATATCAATGACCTGATAACGAACGCGGCAGGTACATTGGCTGGTTATCTGATTGGCAGAGTGATGATAAAAATGATTCCTCAATTAGATAGACTGAATTGCAGGAGAAGTGAGTTATATCTCCTATACGGAACGGTTGGTGCAGTGATGTTTTTCTTTCAGCCATTTATTTTTTTATTATCAGAGGCCTTATATCCGTAAAGGCTGGCATCCATTCCTTTCTTTTGTTATGAGGAACGAGTGTGCTTTTATCAGCCCCCGCCTTCAACCCCATGAAATCGCAGAAAATTCCGTGCCGCATGGGACAGCGGGTACTCTTTATTGACAATGAAAGCGCTCGTGATAAACAGATTTTCATCGGAAAAATGCTTCACGGTTAAGTCCCTGATATGTTGGAAGTCTGCGGCCGTCAGTGAGGCCAGTGCGACGGTTTTAAAGGATCTGGCCCACTCAATCGCAGTTGCATTCGAAGAGGTAATAATAGAAATATTCGGCGCGAGCAGATGGTGGCCGAAGGAGGAACGGACCAGATCCAGGCAGTCGAAGGGAACCGCAAGCGGATAGTCTGCCAGCAGGGATATGTCGATAATGCTGCCGCTTTGCATCAGAGGGTGTTCCGGCCTGCAGATTGCCACAATCTCTTCTTTCTCATAGGGATAGACAGCCAGGGAAGCATAGCCGGGAAGGCTGGACCGTATGAGTCCGATCTCCGTTACATGGTTCAGGACGTTCGGAATCGCAAAATCACTTGGTATTTCATAAAAATCAAAATTGACATTCGGGTATGCGGCCCGGAAATCGTCAAACAGATGGTGCAGAAAATAGGCGGAGTTTCCTGCCGGGATTGAGAGCTTTAAAAGCTCGGAAAAACCTGTTTTTTTATTGTGAATCTCGTCTTGAAGTTTTTCTTCGGCCTGGCAGATCTCCTTGGCGCGCAGATAAAAAACGCGTCCGGCGTCGGTCAGCTCAAGCCTGTGCCGGTTTCGGATTAAAAGCTTTGCCCCATAATAAGTTTCAATATTTTTCAACTGGTTGCTCAGAGAAGGCTGGGCGATCAGCAGCTTGTTCGACGCAGCCAGAATACTTCCGCTTTCTACAATCGCAACAAAATTCCGATAAGACTCTAATGTCATAGAGCAATTCCCCTTAATTTATAATTTAATATTCTTCTAATATAAGAAAAATATTATAAATAATATGTAATAATGATAGTTTTATTATATAAAAAATTATGTTACAATGCAAATTGTTTTTAAAAAATAGTGCTTATAAAAAGAGAACTATATATAAGCACAACTAATGAATAAAGATAAGGGGGAATAAAGAGTACGATGAATGCTTTACTGACAGATTTATTGGCCGTATTTGGAGTTGTTTTAAATGCGCTGCCTCAGGGACTTTTAGCGCTGTCCTTTGGTTTTGCAGCCGTCCCGACGGCGATGGCGTTTTTTATCGGAGCGTTTGGAAATGTGATTACGGGGAATGTGGCGCCGATTTCATTTCAGGCTGAAACTATTACATATGCGGGTACCAGCGGCAGGAACCGCTCGGAGCGGTGTACAATGATCTTTATCGGAGCCGCCATTCTTGCGGTTATCGGAGCCTGCGGGATGCTGACTAAGATTGTGGATTTTATCGGTACAGACATTGCAAACGGCATGATGGCCGGTGTGGGACTGATATTGACGAATGCGGCTGTCAACATGGTGAAGGAGGATCACCTTGCAGGCGGAGTATCTATAGCTGCGGCAGTGCTCACCTATTTTCTGACCAGCTCCAGTCCCAATACGCTGGTTTACACGATCGTGATATCGGTCATTGCGTCCAGCGTGGTATCGGCGGTTTTGAATAAAGAAAAGAAAAATATCGTTGTTGCAGATGACAAATTTACCCGTCAGAAATTCACATTTAACGGAAATGTGATACTCGGCGCTCTCGGAATGGTCTGTTTAAATATTGGCTCTAATATTTCATTTGGAGCAATCACGGCCAGCATGGCAGGAGCCGATACCTTTAATGTGGACCACCTGACCCTGATCTCTTCCCTTGCGGATATGGGTTCCTCTTTCTTCGGAGGCGCACCGGTGGAATCGATAATTTCTGCTACGGCAAATGCGCCCCACCCGGTTTGGGCCGGAGTGGCGATGATGATTGTGGTAGGCATAATTTTGTTAAGCGGCCTGCTTCCGAAAATCGGCAATTATGTTCCGTCCTCATCGATTGCGGGTTTCCTGATCGTACTGGGGCTTTTCAAGACCTTTATACTTGATGCACCCGTAGCGCTGGCAATTAATCCGGCGGTAGGCGGAACTGCACTCGTTGTCACGGCAATTTCGAATCCGTTTCTCGGAATGCTTGCCGGTATCGCAGCCAGAGTCCTGGGCCTGTAAGGAGGAGTAGCATTATGGATACATATGAATTAAAGCTTTGCGGCGTAAAGCGAGAACTGCCGTTTATCGATTTGGAGGATAATCTGGCCTTTGCCAGTTTTGTAATTATGGGCGATACGGAGCTTATCACGGCCTGCGCGCCGGAGCTGGCGGAGAAGATTGGGGACGTGGATGTCATTATTACCGCGGAGGCCAAGGGGATTGCCCTTGCCTACGAAATCAGCAGGCTGCTCGGGAAAAAGGAATTTATTGTGGCAAGAAAGAGCATCAAATCCTATATGTGCGGCGTGGTATCGGTATCGGTGCATTCCATCACGACCTCCGGGGAGCAGCATCTGTACCTGGACGGCCATGATGCAAAGCGTCTTTGCGGCAAAAGGGTCTGCATCGTGGACGATGTGATTTCAACCGGTGAGTCCCTCTATGCGTTAGAAGCTCTGGTGGAGAGTGCAAAGGGGATCGTTACAAGAAAAGCAGCGGTGCTTGCAGAGGGAAAAGCAGCAGAGAGAGACGACATTATCTTTTTACAGAAGCTCCCGCTGTTTCACAAATGTGATGATAACAGCTATGAAATTAAGGAATCATAAAGTCATAAGAAGTTTCATTAAATAAACAAAGAAGATAAGGCAGATACCTCGCATCTCCACCAGGAATGAAAGGTATCTGCCTTTATAAATGATTACTCTTGTAAGTAAACAGATACTGTACCGGGCGCACGCACCGGTCTTCACTTCTTGTAATTTAAGAAAAATTTAGGAATTTCAAGTACATTTCGACATGATGATATATGATAGAGTATAATAAAGAATTAAGAGTAAAAGGTAAAGTTATTTGAATTTATATGAATCAAATTTGGGAGGATGACCGTCGACATGCGTATTTTGATTGCCGAAGATGAAGTTGAACTTGCGAAAGGCCTGAAGTTCCTTCTGGAGAAGAACAAGTTTTCCGTTGATACTGTCAATAACGGAGCGGATGCACTGGACTACTTTCACAGCACGGATTACGATGTGATCGTGCTGGATATCATGATGCCTAAAAAGAACGGAATGGAGGTGTTATCTCAGATAAGGAGTGAGGGAGCGGCAGTTCCCGTGCTGATGCTCACAGCCAGGTCCGAGATTGAAGACAGGGTCGCCGGACTGGAGGCAGGGGCAGACGATTATCTCCCCAAGCCGTTTGCCACCAGGGAATTTATTGCAAGAGTGAAGGCGCTTGCCCGCAGAAATGCCGGATATGCCGATACGGTTCTGTCACTGGGGAATGTACGGCTCGACTGTAACCGCTATGAGCTTTCCTGCAAAGAGGAAACGGTGCGGCTTAATAACAAGGAATACCAACTGATGGAGCTGTTTTTCCAGCATCCGCATTTTGTATTCTCAACCGATCACCTGATGGACAAGGTATGGGGGAAGGACTCGGAGGCGGATATTGACGTTGTCTGGACATACATCGGGTTCATCAGGAAAAAGCTGAAACATATCGGTGCGGATATTGAAATAAAAACAGTGCGCGGAGCCGGTTATTCGCTGGAGGGCAATAAATGCTGAAGAAGATGAAACGCCGGTTTATTGCATCGGCGATGGTGGCCTTTGGAGCCGTTATGCTGGTTTTGGTAACGGTTATTAATATTGCTAACTGTTATCTGACGACTAAAAAACAGGATAACCTGCTGAATATCATTCTCGAATATGATAAAAAGACATTTTCGCAGCCCGGTACCGGTTTTCCGCCAATTTCGGATATGCCCTGGGCAGGGGGCCCGGAGGCAGAGTTCATGACCCGCTTTTTCATTGTCCGCTGCGACAGTGATAATAATGTGACGGTAATATCCAGAGCGTATATCTCTTCGGTCGATGAGGAGACAGCGCGGAATTATACGGAGGAAATCCTGGCTAAAGGAAAGGTAAAAGGTTACTTTAAAGATTACCGCTACTGTGTAAGCCGGGAGGAGGGAGAAATAATCCTCGTTTTTCTGAACGCATCCAACGCCCTGCAGTTTATGGAGTCGTTACTGATTGTATCGGTTGGCATAGGCATTGTCAGCCTGCTGGTTGTCTTCCTGCTCGTCATGATTTTATCCCACCGGGCAATACAGCCTTATGTGAAGAATATAGAGCGTCAGAAGCGGTTTATCACGGATGCCGGACATGAGCTGAAAACACCGCTGACCTCCATTGCAACCAGTGCGGATATCGCCGCCATGGAGTATGAAGGGGATGAATGGATTGCCAATATACAAAAGCAGACAGCCCGTCTGACCCGTCTGGTAAGTGACCTGGTGACGCTTTCCAGACTGGATGAAGAGATGATAATTTACGATAAGATGGTATTTTCCCTCAGTGACGCTGCCTGGGAAATCGCGGAGCCTTTTGCTTCGCTGGCAAAAGCAGGCGGAAAAACGTATATCCAGAACATAGAGGACCGTTTGGAGATGGAGGCAGACAGAAATTCGATTCAGCAGTTATTATCCATTCTTCTGGACAACGCATTGAAATACTCCGATGAGGGCGGCAAAATCCGGCTGGATATTTACCGCAGCCACAATCGAATCTGCATGAAGGTATTTAACACCTGTGAGCTTCAGGGGATAACGGATCTGGAGCGCCTGTTCGACCGTTTTTACCGTCCGGACGAATCCAGATCCACTAACACCGGAGGCACAGGAATCGGGCTGTCCATGGCTCAGGCTATCGTGGAGGCGCATGGCGGTAAGATTACGGTGAACAGTACGGATGGGAAAACAATTATTTTTACAGTGGTTATTTAATCTTACGATAACCCGGCACGTTCCGGTACGGATTATCTGTTTCAACGCGAAAGGCACATTACAATAATATTGTTGTAATGTGTCTTTCTTTGCTGTCTGACTGTTAATTGTTCGTAGAATTTTCACATTTCATTTCAAGTACATTTCAGGCTGACTTTTTATAATAGCTGATGATATTATGTGCAGTAATCTTCTCAGACTGAGAAAAAACAAAAAAATTCAGGAGGTTTGCTATGATAACAGTTGAGCATTTGACCAAATGTTACGGTGACTTCATGGCTGTCAGCGATTTGTCTTTTGAAATTGATGAAGGGCATGTGTACGGCTTTTTAGGACCAAACGGCGCCGGAAAATCGACTACTATGAATATTATGGCCGGATGTCTGTCGGCCACGGAGGGGAAAGTAATAATCGACGGCCACGATATCTTTGAAGAACCTGAAAAAGCAAAAAAACTCATAGGCTACCTTCCGGAACAGCCGCCTCTCTACATGAATGAAACACCGGTGGAATATCTGAAATTCGTTGGCGCGGCAAAGGGGTTAAAAGGACGGGAGCTGCAGCGGCAGGTGGAGGAGGTGATCGGCCAGGTAAGGATTGACGAAGTCAAGAACAGGCTGATTTCCAAGCTTTCAAAAGGCTACAGGCAGAGAGTCGGTATCGCCCAGGCGCTGCTCGGGAATCCGAAGGTTATTATACTTGATGAACCGACCGTAGGACTTGATCCGATCCAGATCATCGAGATACGTGATCTGATAAAGGAACTCGGGCAGACCCATACCGTTATTTTAAGCTCTCACATTCTTTCAGAGGTTCAGGCCGTCTGCGGCAAGGTCCTGATTATCGCCAGAGGAAAGCTGGCTGCATTTGATGAACCGGAAAATCTGGAAAAGCTGATGCTGGCATCAAACGGCATAACTTTTACGGCAGAGGCCACCGGGGAGGATGCCGCAAGAATTCTGTCTGCAATGAAATCTGTCACAGAGTGGACCTTTGAGGATAAAGGAGACGGGACCGTTGAGATTCACGCAAAAACAGAGGACAGCAATTCACGCGGCATTTGCCGCCGGCTCTTTTTTGCCTTTGCGGCCGAGGGGAAGGCAATTTTGAGCATGACTTCAAAGAAAGCCAATCTGGAGGATGTATTTATTGAACTGACCGAAGGCGAATCCGGAGTTGAGAGAAGCGGTGACCGGGAAGAGCAGGATATTCCGGCAGTGGCTGATGATGCCGGGAACACGCAAGATTTCAGAAAAACGGAAGATTCCGGGAGCGCTGAAGATTCCGGGAGCGCTGAAGATTCCGGGAGCGCTGAAGATTCCGGGAACATGCAGGAGGCCGGAAACGCTGAAAATTCCGGAAGTGACAGTGCAGAAAGTGAGGGAACGGACGAATGACAGCTGTACTTAAACATGAACTTGCCAATTATTTTCACTCATTAACCGCATATATTTTTGGTGCATTTCTTCTGGTTTTTGTAGGGATTGGGGCTATGCTTTACAATATTCAGGCGGCAGTGTCCAATTTTGAATATGTACTGCAATTTGTGAGCCTTGGTTTTGTAGTGATTGTACCAATCTTGACGATGCGCGTCATAGCGGAGGAGAGAAAGCAGAAGACAGACCAGCTTTTATATTCCCTTCCGATTACAACTTCCCAGATTGTTGTGGGTAAATATCTGGCACTGCTGGTCGTATTTTTTATTCCGCTGTGCATCGTGTCCCTGTATCCGCTGATTTTTGCGCAGTTTGGGGATGTGTATCTGATGACATCCTATGGCTCTCTGCTGGCATTTTTTATCATGGGCGCCGCTCTGATTGCCGTCGGCACTTTTATTTCCTCGCTGACCGAAAATCAGGGATTTGCCGCAGGAATTGCCATCCCCGTCATATTGTTTAACTACTACAGCGTCAGCCTGGCGGAACATATATCTGCCTCCGCCATGGGCTCTGTCATCTCCCTGTGTGCCCTGGCCGTTATTTTGGGCCTTGTTATCCGCTTCTTGACGGGAAATGAAGGCCTGGCATTTTCGGTCAGCCTGCTGCTCATTATCATTATCGGGATTGCCGGTTTTGTCGATATCAGCAGTTTTGAAGGGCTTCTGCCGAAGATAATGAACCGGTTATCACTTTTTGAACGCTTTTATTCGTTTGTAAACGGTGTATTCGATTTTACATCCATTGTTTACTTTGTATCGGTAATCGTGTTCTTTTTATTCCTGTCCGTGCAGTCCCTTGAAAAAAGGAGGTATAACTGATGAAAAAGCATGAACTCCTTAAAAAGCCTGAACGGCCGGGAAGAAACAGGATTGCTCTTCGGGGCGGCTCTTATTCCCTGGCAATCACGGCTGTCGTACTGGCGATACTTATTGTTATTAATATTCTGGCATCAGTAATTCCTGCAGCAGTGACCAAATATGACATCAGTTCCACAAAGCTTTATTCAATTACAAGCAATACCAAGGCAGTGGTCAATGCGCTGGAAAAGGATGTGACAATTTATTGGATCGTGCAATCTGATGCGGAAGACGATGTAATCGAAAACCTGCTTAATAAATATGAAAGCCTGTCGGATCATATTAAGGTTGTCAAGAAGAATCCTGATGTTTACCCGACTTTTGCGGCACAGTACACATCGGAAACGGTTGCCAATAACAGTCTCGTTGTAGAATGCGGCGACCGCAGCCGGTATATCGGTTATGATGATATTTATCTCTATGAGCCGAATATGACATCCTACTCCTATAATGCTTCATTCGACGGCGAGGGTGCAATTACATCCGCCATCGATTATGTTGTCAATGAGGAAATGCCCCAGGTGTATGTTCTGGAGGGGCATGGGGAGGCTGAGCTTCCGGAGGCGTTCAGTGACCAGATAGAAAAGGAAAACATGGAGTTAACCACTTTCTCCCTGCTCACAGAAGATTCTGTCCCCGAAGAGGCGGACTGTGTCCTAATCTATGCGCCGGCCAGTGATATTTCCAGAGAGGAAAAAGACCAGCTGGCCAAATACGTATCGGGCGGAGGAAAATTGATGGTACTGGCCGGGCCGGTTGAGAACGGAACACTGGAAAATCTCTATAGTTTACTGGAGGACTACGGTGTAGAAGCGGCAGAGGGGATCGTGGTGGAGACCGACCGGGGACATTATGCGTTCCAGGCGCCGTATATCCTGCTGCCGAATCTTCAAAGCAGTGAGATTACCGATCCGCTGATTCAGGAACATTATTATTCTATTATTCCTATTGCCCAGGGGCTGACGGTCAAGGGAGCGGATTCGGCAGAGGTAACGGAGCTTTTGACCACATCGGAAACGGCATTCAGCAAAACGGACGGTTACGGCCTGACCACCTATGAGAAAGAGGAGGGGGATACAGACGGACCTTTCGCCGTGGCGGTATCCGTTGCGTGCGGAAATGACGGGCAGATGATTTGGTTTACGTCGTCCCATTTCCTGGACGATATGTATAATGCCTATTCATCCGGGGCAAATCTGGATCTTGGCATGAATGCATTATCATCACTGATTGGTGAGAGCGAAGCGGTGGCGATCCGCAGCAAATCACTCAACTACAACTACCTTACCATCAGTGATTCCACAGCCTCTCTATTGAAAACGGTGATGATTGGCGTATTCCCGCTGCTGTATCTCGGTATCGGTATCTGCGTAGTAGTAAGAAGGAGGAGAAAAGATGAGCCGGTCTAAAAAACTTTCCGTATTACTTGGGGCATTGCTGGCGGTCTGCCTGATCACATTTGGAGTCAGTCAATATGAGGTGCACAAGGAAAAGATAAAAAACAGCGATGAAATTATTTTAGAGCTGCCGGGTGACACGGTGAAATCGCTTTCCTGGGAATATAATTCCGAAACCCTCGCCTTTCACAAAGACGGAAAATGGCTTTACGATGGGGATGGAGCGTTTCCGGTTGACGAAGAGAAAATAAATGAGCGTCTGGATCTGTTCAGCGAATTCGGAGTTTCATTTATCATTGAGGATGTGGAGGATTTTGGACAATACGGCCTGGATAAGCCTGTCTGCACGATTCATCTTGAAACGGACGACGAGAGCTATGAGATCCTGCTTGGGGATTTCAGCAAGATGGACTCGGAGAGGTATGTTTCGATTGGGGACGGGAATGTATATCTTGTGAAAAAGGATCCGCTGGACTACTTTGATGCAACGCTGAGCGACATGATTAAACAAGATGAAATACCGCAGTTTGATAAAGTGACGGGGATACAGTTTACAGGAGCGGAAAACTATCAGATTGGATATCAGGAGGACAGCAGCCTCAGCTATTGCAAGGATGACGTTTACTTTATGGAGCAGGACGGGGCTTACCTTCCGCTTGATACATCCAGGGTTAACAGCTATCTTGATACAGTCAGCCGCCTGAATCCAACGGATTACGTAACGTATAATGCCACGGACGAGGAACTTAGGGACTGTGGTTTAGATAAGCCGGAGCTTACGGTGTCAGTCGATTATATTCCGCAGACGGAGAATACCGGGCAGGCAGAAAAGAAAAACGAGGAAACATTTATTCTGAATGTCGGGCGTGATCCGGAGGAGAAAAAAGCAGCAGAGAAAGCCTCTGCCGGAAAGTCAATGGATGGAGAAGCGGCAGAACCGGAGGATAAGTCCGAAAATGAAGAAATTACTGCCTATGTAAGAGTAGGACAATCAAAAATCGTCTACAGGATTACTTCGGATGAATATAAGAAACTCGTCGATGTATCTTACAATGCACTCCGCCACCAGGAAATTCTTTCCGCCGATTTCGCCGATATTTATCAGGTGGACATTTCTCTGGAGGGGGAAAATTATACGCTCACATCTGAGAAAGAGGATGGTGACAGAACCTGGTATTATAAGGAGGAAAAATTAGAATCCTCAGGCTTCTTCGATGCGCTGAAGCAATTGAAAGCGGACAGTTTCACACGGGAGCAGCCTTCACAGAAAGAAGAAATCAGCCTGACGGTTTATCTGGACAATGATAATTATCCCAAAGTGCAGATGGATTTCTACCGTTATGATGGGAACGATTGTCTTGCAGTGGTTGACGGAACGCCTGTATGCCTTGTGGCAAGAAACTATGTGGTGGATCTGGTGGAAGCAGTCAATGCAATTGTTCTGAATTAAGGTAATTTTTATTATATTAACTGGCGATGGCCTGTACGCAGAGCGTGCAGGCCATCATTAGCTTTTATATCTTATCACAATGGAGACAACAGGACTCGAACCTGCGACCCTCTACACGTCAAGCAGATGCTCTCCCAGCTGAGCTATGTCTCCATAGAATGATTATAAACGATAGGAATGGAATTGGCAAGATAATACTGAATTCAGATCAATCTGCATTCCACGGTATAAAATCCAGATATTATCAGATAATAAGCCTATCAATCTGCAAGGAGCGGCTAAATATGGAGCAGCCAATCATCCTTCATTCCGACATGAATAATTTTTATGCTTCAGTAGAGTGCCTGGACAATCCGGGCCTGCGCGGAAAGCCGGTAGCCGTTGCCGGAGATCAGGAGGCGCGGCACGGTATAGTGCTGGCTAAGAATTACGAGGCGAAGAAGTATGGTATTGTAACCGGGGATCCGTTATGGATGGCCCGACAGAAATGCCCGGATATTATTTTAACGCCGCCGCGCTATGAGCGGTACATTGAGATGTCGCAGGCTGCACATGAAATCTATGAAGAATATACGGATAAAATCGAAACATTCGGGCTGGATGAGTGCTGGCTGGACGTGACCGCCTCCTCACGTCTGTTTGGTGACGGAAAAGTAATTGCAGACGAAATCCGAAATACCATTAAAACAGAGCTGGGATTAACGGCCAGTGTCGGTGTTTCCTATAATAAAATATTCGCAAAGCTTGGCAGCGACCTGAAAAAGCCGGATGCAACCACGGTAATCGGACAGGATTTTAAAGAGAAAATCTGGCACTTACCTGCCGATATGCTGTTGTACGTAGGCAGGGCCACGTATTTAAAATTACTAAAGTACGGGATCAGGACCATCGGGGATTTGGCCTGCAGCGATGTGCATTTCCTGGAAAGACTGCTTGGAAAGAACGGGATTATGCTCTGGGCCTTTGCAAATGGACTTGATCAGTCACCGGTTTCGCATGTCCACTCACGCCGTATTATCAAGACAATCGGGAACAGTACGACGGCCCCGCGGGATTTGACCGGTGCTGACGATGTAAAAATAATATTATACATTCTTGCAGAAAGCGTGGCGGAACGCATGAGGAAAGAAAATTTTTACTGCCGGAGCGTTCAAATCAGCATACGGGACAATTCCCTGTTTTCATACGAACGGCAGGGCAGGCTGTCTATTCCCTCTTGTACCTCGCAGGCAATATTTGAAAAAGCATTCGAATTGTTCCAAAAGAATGCACCTGAGAATCCGGTAAGGAGCCTGGGGGTGAGGGCCTGCAGTCTGACACGCATGGAATACCGGCAGCTCTCATTTTTAGAAGATGTACAACGAGACCAAAAACAGGAAAGTCTGGAGCGCTCAATCGATCTGATACGCCGTCAATTCGGCCACTATGCAGTACAGCGGGGAATTATGCTGACAGATGCCAAATTGTCCAGCCTGGATCCGGTTGCGGAGCATACGATTTATCCGGAAGCTTTCCTGAAAAGCCAGAGTTAAGATCGGAATCAGGAGGAATTTGCCATGTGCGGAAGATACAGCCTTTATACGGAGGAACAGGATAAAGAAATCATGCGGATTATTAAATCCCTGGACGAAAGGTATCCGGGAAATGAGATGAAAAAGGGCGAGATTTATCCGACCAACACGGCGCCGGTTATCTGCCGTATGGATGGGGAGATCAGGCCTGAGTTAAGTACCTGGGGATTTCCCCGTTTTGGAGCGGCGAAGGGAGTCATAATCAATGCCAGATCGGAATCCGCAGGAGAGCGTCCCATGTTTCGCAAAAGCCTGCACGGCCGCAGATGCGCGGTTCCCAGCACCGGATTCTTTGAATGGACGCAGCAAGGTGAAAAGATAAAATACCGGTTTAATCTGCCTGACAGCAGAGTTCTTTATATGGCCGGAATATATAATGAATTTAAAGATGAGAACCGGTTTGTTATCCTAACGACCGGTGCCAATCATTCGATTGCCGATGTGCATAACAGGATGCCGGTGATACTCACGGAGCGAAACGTCGAGGATTGGATTACTTCAGAAGATTTTGCATTGGCCTATATCCAAACGGTTATGCCTGCTCTTCGCCGGGAATTAGCAGGACAGACAGTCAAATAAAACGGCGCTGAAACGCAAATTAACGAAGAGGGCAGCGCCGCCATATTATAATATAAATAAGCACACCGCAGGTCGCAAAGCATGACAAGGGAAACCGGCTATCGCAGGGATGATGTGTTACAATACGCAAAACAGTGGGCAATGGGCAGAAACCCCAGATATCTGGATTTTGAACATTATGGGGGAGACTGTACGAATTTTGCATCCCAATGTATTTATGCCGGAAGCAAAGTGATGAACTATACGCCGGTAACAGGGTGGTACTATAACAGCAGCTCAGACAGGACGGCAAGCTGGACGGGTGTTACGTATTTATATAATTTCCTTGTGGGAAATAAATCAGTCGGGCCATATGCCGTTGTAACGGATGAAACAGGCGTGCAGCCGGGAGATATTGTTCAGTTGGGCAGTAAAGAAAAGGGCTTTTATCACAGCCCTGTAATTGTAGCCGTAAGAGGGGGACGAATTTATGTGGCGGCCCATAGCTTTGATGCATATATGAGGCCGCTTGACACTTACATCTATGAAAAAGCGCGTTTCCTTCATATACAGGGGGTACGTGACTGGCAGCGGTAAATGTGCTGCTGCCGCCCGGAAGAGTTGTACAAAACACACATTGGCACTGATGCCGTGAAATACTGGTAATTCCGTGTTTCATGGCATTTTTTTGTTCTGTTATAGAGCGATTGAATGGAAATGGGATGACGTATATGTTACAATTCAATTATGCAGTGTTATTGCAGATTATGAAAAAACACATAAAAAACATATGAAAGATATAAGGATTACAAATTGCCTTGATATACTGTGCATGCAGACAAAAATACTGTAAAGGAGAATTGCATATGAGAAATTTAAAGAAACAAGGCTTTTTGTGGATGGCGGTATTTACACTTTGCACCGCTTCGGCTGTGCCCGCATTAGCAGCGCCTGCTTCGCCGGAGGCAGTTTCTGCGGTATGTAAAGTTAAGACGGTGAACATATCGGCAGATGAAGCGGGAGAAGGCGGGGAGATTCGAGAAATTACATTTAAAGACGGAATGACAGGGAGCATACTGGTCAACGAACTTACTGAACCTTTTACCATTAATGCAGGTAATAACGGAGAGTATATTGTGAGCATCAGTTACAAATAATCCCGACAGACAGAAGCTGCAAATCCCTGCCGGGATTTGTGGCTTTTCGCCGCGTTTAGCGAAAAAGCAGATCAGCAGGAAGGTGGATTAGGTGAGTAAAATTCTGATAATTGAAGACGAACGGGATATAGAAGAACTCCTCCGGTTTTTTCTGGAGGACAGCGGATATGAGGTTGCCGTTGCCAGGGATGGGTTAGAGGGGATTACGGCATTTCAAAAAGACAGATACGATTTAATCCTGCTTGATATTATGCTGCCTAAGATAGACGGATTTGCTGTCTGCGAACTGATACGGAAAGAATCCAATATTCCCGTAATTATGATAACGGCGCTGAGCAGTGAGGAGGAGCAGGTGAGAGGTCTGGATCTTCTGGCAGATGATTATATCACAAAACCATTTTCCATGCCGGTTCTCATCAGGAAAATTGCAGCTGTGCTTCGCCGAAGCGGGAGAGGGGCAAAAGCCGGTGAGAATCAGAAACTCATCTACCGCGATCTGTGTCTGGATTTAGATAACTATCAGACCTTTGTCGATGGTGAGCCGGTAGCGCTGACGAAACGGGAATTTGAAATATTGAGGGAACTTCTGAACCACCAGGGCAAGGTTATGACCAGGGAACTTCTGTTGGAAAAGCTGTGGAAATATGAGTTTTATGGGAATGACAGAGTGGTTGACAACCATATTAAAAATTTGCGCAGGAAACTGGAGAGAGATTATATAGAGACCGTGAAAGGAATTGGGTACCGTATTGATAGGATACATGAGAAGCCATTTGACAGTTAAAATATTTCTGATAACAACCTTATTGTTTCTGGCTGTATCGGCAGTTACCTACGGATTTATCATCATGTATGTACCGAGGTATTATATAATAGAAGCGGAAAAAATGTCGGTTAATTCAGTACAGAACGATTCGGAGAAGAATGATGCAGAGCATAACATACAGTACGGCGGCATAAGCAATGATAAAATCATTTCGTTCCGGACAGAGGTCAATTCTCCGTACACGTTCGAAATCAGGGAAAATGCCAGAGAGTTTTCCGCCACTCTGCATAAGGTATTCCTGCCGTTACTTGCTGTCGCAATCTGTACCGCTTTGGTTACTTCCCTGTTTTACTCAAGATATATCACCCGCCCGGTGCTCCGCATCACCGAAGTGTCTAAAAAGCTGGCGGCGCTGGATTTCGGTGTTCAGTGCAGGGAAAAAAGAACGGATGAAATCGGGATGCTGGCCGGCAATCTGAATGAGCTTTCCGGACGGCTGTCGGCGGCCCTGGACGAATTGAAAAATGCAAATGCCATGCTTTTGGAGGATGTGGCGAGAGAAAAAGAGCTTGAGAGCCGCCAGCTTGCATTTTTCTCTGCGGTTTCCCATGAATTAAAGACGCCAATCACGATATTAAAGGGGCAGCTTCAGGGAATGCTTTATCATGTCGGCGGCTATAAAGACCGAGACAAATATTTAAAACGGTCATTTGAGATTACCTGTTCGATGGAGCAGCTTGTGATGGAGATTCTGACTGTCACAAGAATGAAAGCTTCCGGTTTTACGGCACAAATTGAAACCTTTGATTTACCGGCCCTTATTTCAGGAATTTTGGAGGATTTTGCAGACCTCTTTTCTGAAAAAAACATGGATATCATCACGGAAATGGAACCCCGAAGGATGATTTCAGCCGACAGGAGGCTGTTTGCAAAAGTGATCGGCAATCTGCTCAGTAATGCCTACCATTACTCGCCGGCTGGGGAAAAAATCCATATTCGGGTGGAGGATACGGACCAGGGCGTGCAGTTTACGGTTGAGAATACCGGAGTCCATATACCGGAGCAGGAGATTGCGGACCTGTTTGAAGCGTTCACAAGAAGGGAGCAGTCCAGGAACAGGGAAACCGGAGGCAGCGGTCTGGGACTTGCCATCGTACGCATGGTGCTGGAACTCCATCAATTCCCCTATGCCATGGAAAATACGGAGGACGGCATGCGGTTTCGCATTTTATTTCCGCGTAGGCCCCATGCGTCATGAAACGGATTGCATATTGAATTAAAATAACCGGTTTGTTATAATGAATACAGCAATTCATTTCGCAGAAAGGATAAAAGAATCCATGAAGAATTTTAATTATCACATCCCGACCGACATCTATTTTGGTAAAGGGAAAATCAGGGTATTAGGAGATAAGATAACTGCCATAGGAAAGAACATCCTGCTTGTTTACGGCGGGGGCAGTATCAAGAAGAGCGGTCTTTATGATCAGGTGATTGATGAGCTTAACCGGGCCGGCGTGACAGTATCGGAGCTGCCGGGCGTTGAGCCGAATCCGCGTATTCAGTCGGTGCGCAAAGGAATTGAAATCTGCCGTGCAAAGGGCATCGAGGGAGTCCTTGCAGTGGGCGGTGGAAGCACGATTGACTGTGCCAAGGTTATAGCTGCCGGCGCATGCTATGAAGGGGATGCCTGGGAGCTTGTGCTGGATGCACGTAAGATAACGAAAGCGCTTCCGGTTGCGTCCGTTCTTACTCTGGCGGCAACCGGTTCCGAGATGGACGGCTTTGCAGTCATATCGGACATGGAGAAAAATGAAAAATGGGGAACCGGAAATGATATTACGAAACCGGTATTTTCAATTCTGGATCCTGAGTACACATTCAGCGTTTCAAAATACCAGACCGCCTGCGGTACTTCAGACATCATGAGCCATACCTTTGAAAATTATTTCAACAGGGTGCCGGGAGCCTACCTTCAGGCCAGGATGGCAGAAGGCATTCTTAAGACATGCATTAAATATGCGCCGGTTGCCATGGAGGAACCGGATAACTATGAGGCGCGTGCGAATTTGATGTGGGCGTCCAGCCTGGCAATTAACGGGCTGATCAGTTACGGGGAAGATGCCGCATGGGCGGTGCATCCAATGGAGCATGAACTGAGTGCATTCTACGATATCACCCATGGAGCCGGACTGGCCCTGCTCACGCCGTATTGGATGCAATATGTTCTTCGCGAGGAGACTCTCCCGCGGTTTGTTGAATATGGCGTAAATGTGTGGGGGCTCGATCCGGATCAGGAGGATATGGCGATTGCCAGGCAGGCTATCACAAAGACGAGGGAGTTCTTCGATTCGATAGGAATGCCGTCGCATCTGAGTGAGCTTGACATCGATGATACACATTTCGATGTGATGGCAATGAAAGCCGCGGCCGGCGGTTTGGCTTATGGCTTTGTGCCGCTTGATAAGCAGGACGTACGCCGTATTTACGAGATGGCCCTTTAATGGGAATAACGGTTTGATTAAAGCAGCAGCTGTCATCAGAGTGAGTTGACAGCTGCTGTTTCTACAGTCCGAAGCAACATGCCATACACCTGTCATGTTCCATTTGATAATATAGTGGAAAAACAAAGGAGGAAGAGGAAATGATTGAATCGAGATGCGGGCTGTTATGCAGTGAATGCGAATATAAGGTTCAGATGAATTGCGGAGGATGCATACATATTAAGAAACCATTTTGGGGTGAGAGCTGCCCGGTTAAGGCCTGTTGTGAATCAAAAGAAAAGGAACACTGCGGCCACTGCGGTGAATTTCCCTGTGATTTACTGAAACAATTTGCATATGACGAGAACCAGGGGGATAATGGAAGAAGGATTGAACAATGTAAGCTCTGGAAGTAAAAATGAACGGAATTTCATATGACATAAGGGAATTTTACCATAATGTTAAGTCTGGTTGACAGATTTCCTGCTGCAAATGGTAGAAATAGTTGACAAAAAATAGTATGATTTTGCTGGCTGAGAAATTTTGCCGACTAATAAAAACGGCCGGAGGTAAATCATATGGAATTCAGAGAGCAATTAATGGAACTGAGAAAACAGAGAGGCTGGTCACAGGAACAGCTTGGGGCAAAGATCGGTGTGACGAGGCAGACCGTATCAAAATGGGAGACGGGTGACACCACACCGGAGCTTGCGAAGCTGATAGAATTAAGCAGTTTATTTGAAATCTCAGTTGACCAGCTGATAGGGATAGAGGAACGCAAGGATACGGCGCCTGTATATATTCATGAGACCGGATGGAATTATGAATATAAGAGTAAAACCACATTCTGGGGACTGCCGCTGGTTCATATTAATGTGGGGAGAGGTCTGCGCCGTGCAAAAGGAGTGATAGCGGTGGGGAACTGTTCGGTCGGAATTATAAGCACAGGCGGTTTATCAGCCGGAATCATTTCAATTGGAGGATTATCGGGAGGAATTGTCTCGATTGGAGGACTTTCAATTGCATTGCTGCTCTCCGTGGGAGGGGTGTCAATCGGAACCATTGCGCTGGGCGGCCTGGCGGTTGGATATTTTGCAGCCGGCGGTCTGGCACTTGGCGTTTACTCACTCGGCGGATGCGCCGCCGCATCCAGGGTAGCGGCCGGAGGAGCGGCCAGAGGTGTGATTGCCATCGGCGATCAGGTCAGGGGGACTGTCGCATTTCCACTGAAGAACGGCGTATCCTCAGTGGAGATAAGGCAGGCAATTCTTGATAAGTTTCCCGGCACCTGGAAATGGCTGGTCAGGCTGTACGGCACCCTCGGCCGCTGAGAGCGCCGTACAGACCGTGTGTTTACTGCCATTTACACCGTCGGTTTGGAATTACGTTCCTGATTCTCCCGGTATCATCATCCGGATTGCCGGGGAAAGTCGCAATTCATCCTCCTGTATACCATGGCTGAGCAGATAATTTTCAGCCCTGTGGAACAGGCGGATGGTCATTTCCCTGACAATCAGGGAGCATTCCCGGAAGCGGTTCTGCCCGATACACTCCGCTATTGCTTTAGTAAATTCCTCGTCAGCCTTTTCAAGCCAGGCCGTTTCTTTATGGGAAGTCCTTAATGGATAGCCCCAGAGAAAAAGCCCGTATATTTTTGAATAGATATGGCGGCACCCTTTTATGGGGCAGTACATTGCGATACAAAGGAGAATGTGCCACAGTGAAAATGCACATCTGCCGGAGCGCAGGTTATCTTCCAGCCTGCAAAGCAGGCTGCTTTTCTCGTCGGGCGTGAGCCGGAGAAAAGTGGCGCAGGCGGCTTCTTCACATGAAAGGATGATTAATTCAAATACCTGGAAGAAAAGGGCAAGATTGCGCCGGACGGCAGGTGTTGAGAAATCGGGAGTTTCGGTACTGGCCGGGCATACGCGGGTTCCGATTCCGTTGACTGATTCCACTGCCCTGAACCGGCTGAGCACATCAATGGTCCTGCGCATGGTACTGACGGAAACCTGATATTCTCTGGCCATTTTCTCATAGGAAGGAAGATATGGCGTCTCACGGTATTTACCCAGATAGATTTCATGCAGGAGCCGCAGCGAAAGACTGTAACAAATCTGAGGGCGGCCATAATAAATTCTCCAGATAAATGGAATTTGCCCGGCGGCCGGTGTTATATTCCGCGTGATGTAACTAATAGACCGTTCCGTGGTGTTTTTCTGGAAAGCAAAGAGCGTGCTGCGGAGCCCGTCCCAGTCCCTGTTCATTGTGCAGTCAATTATTTCCCCAATTCCTTTTTCTACCAGCTTTCTGCTGTAAATATTTTCATCAATATTTCTGTCAAAAAATATCAGTCCCGTATAAAAAGAGATTTCCCAATGCAGATTGATAATCAGAGGATTTTCCAGCTTCTGCAGAATATAGCAGAAGAAATACAGGGCATCATCCGTATCTGCCCGGGTTAAAAAGCTCTTGAGCTGTATTAGATCCTGTTGACTGGTGCGGCGCAGCCCTTCCATGAGAGCTGGAATGAGAATCAGAGCAGATGTTTCAAACAGATCCGGGAAAGCAGCGGTGCGCTTCGAATAAAAGCTTTGAACAGATTCATGAAACGCCTGCTCAGTCTGCTGGAAAATCACTCTGGTAGGCCTGCCGTTGTGCATGTCGATGAAGCCATCTTCACGTAACTGCCGGAAAGCAGCTTTTACAGTCTGTTGTGAGACATTAAATTCCCGGCAGATTGAATCGATGGAGGGGAGCGTTACCCCATACCTGTAATGCCTGAATTGAAAACGCATTACAAAAAAATCGTATATCAGATTTGAGATTTGATGCTTCTTGTTCAAAGGTTTTGAACCTCCATTGTTCTGAACTTATGCAGATGATTACAATACAATCATTATTTTATCATTATCCCGATTAAAAGGCCAGGAGTACATTGAGCTTTTGAAGCTTTTGTGATATGCTCTAAAAGAGACGTACATGAACAAGGTGGCTTCAAAACGGGAGGAATCAACAGATGGAAGAGCCGGATAAAGCGGTAAAAATAGAAAAGAATGATATGCAGGCAGCATCTGCCGGCTATGAATATGAAACGCTGATGCGCCTGATGGGGGTCAGCGTCAGTAAGCATCTGCTGGATCAGCACTTTACCCTTATCTGGGCAAATGAATTTTATTATAAACTGATCGGCTGGCCTAAAAAGGAGTATGAAGAACGTTTCCATAACCGGCCGGATTTGTATTACGCGGATGCTCCGGAAGAGTGGAAGAAGCTTACACAGACGGTCTTAAAGGCAATAGAGGACAGACAGAGCGGCTATCAGATGGTCTCACGGCTCAGGAAGAAAAACGGGGATTATGTCTGGGTGCAGTTTTCAACTCAATTTGCAGATGAATACATAGATGGTTACCAGGTCGCTTATTCTGTGCTGACGAATATTGATAATGTGGTCAGGATACGCAAGGAGCAGTCGGTTACTTATGAAAATCTGCCGGGATTTGTGGCAAAGTACCGGGTGGAAAAAACAGAGGATGATTTTAATTTGATTCTGCTTGATGCAAATGACAGGTATCTCGAACACTTCGGAGAGGTTCGGGACAGGGGAACAGATGAACTGTACCGTAGGAATTTATTGGATAATGCGGAGGTTATAAGTGAACAAAAGGGAAATATACTGTCAGGAGAACCGCTGCATTTTGTTGTGCAGGTCAGAGATCTCAGGGACCAGACATTCTGGCTGCAGGTGAATGCAGGCTGTGTGGACTGGCAGGGCGGAGGCCCTGTTTATTTTGCAATTCTTATTGACATCACAGATGTGACTCAGCTTCGCAGAATGCAGAAAAAACTGACGGAGCAGACGGAGGCGCTAAAGGACGCTCTGGCTGTGGCGGAACGGGCCAATCACGCTAAGACCGATTTTTTATCCAGAATGAGTCATGAAATCCGGACGCCCATGAATGCCATAATAGGGATGACAACAATTGCCGGAGCCTATATTGAAGACCGCCAGAGAGTGGCCGGCTGCCTGGAGAAGATTGGGTATTCTTCCAAGCATCTCATGTCTCTGATCAACGATATACTGGACATGTCAAAAATTGATGCGGGGAAAATGAAAATTGCGCATGAGGCATTTGACTTGAAGACGGTCGCCGAATCCATCACCTCCATTATCTATCCTCAGGCGGTTGAAAAGGGGCTTCTCTTTACCGTACCGCTGATTGAGCTGACCGAGACGGTTATGATTGGGGATGCGATGAGGCTGAACCAAATTCTTCTGAATCTGCTGTCCAATTCACTCAAATTTACGCCGAAGGGCGGCACGATCCGTTTGGAAATAAGGCAGATACAGCGGAAACGCAGCCGGGTGCGCCTGGGCTTTACGGTCTGCGACACCGGCTATGGCATGAGCAGGGAATTTATGAAACGCCTGTTCACTCCGTTTGAACAGGAGAGTGTGGCTGCCGGACAGAAGTTCGGGGGAACCGGTCTTGGAATGGCAATTACCAGGAATCTGGTGATGCTGATGGGCGGAACAATCTCCGTGAAAAGCGAATTGGGGAAGGGGACTGCTTTCTCGGTGGAACTGGACTTTGACATTCCGGAAAGCAGTGATAACACGGAGGAACAAAAGCCGCCTGCCATGGAGTCACTGAAGGTGCTGGTATCGGATGACGATCGCAACAGCTGCATCCATGCATCTCTTCTTCTGAAAAATCTGGGGATACGTTCCGATTGGGTTCTGACCGGAGAGCAATGCGTGGAGAAAGTCAGGATTGCCCATCAGATGGGGGAAGAGTATGATGTCTGCCTGGTGGACCTGAAGATGCCGGATATGGACGGGATTGAAGTGACAAAAAGAATAAGGGAGATTGCAGGTCCGGACACAACAATTATTATTATAACAGCTTACGACTGGGGCACTATAGAGCAGAATGCACGTTTGGCCGGGGCAAATGCGTTTCTGGCAAAGCCGATTTTTGCGTCCACACTGTATAATACCCTGCTTTCGGTGACGGGGATCAGCAGAACGGTGATGCTGCCGGAGGAGGGCCCCCAGTCGGAGCATCCGGAACTGGCGGGCCGCCATGTACTCCTGGCGGAAGATAACGAGCTGAACAGGGAGATTGCGGTGGAGCTGCTGAAAATGACCGGCATTACCGTGGATTATGCGGAAAACGGGAAGATAGCCCTGGAAAAGTTCTTACTATCCGGTGACAGCTATGATTTGATATTGATGGATATGCAGATGCCCGAGATGGACGGATACCAGACGGCGGAGGCGATCCGTAAATCGGGACATCCCAGGGCAGCCGACATCCCCATCATTGCCATGACGGCTGATGCGTTCCATGAGGATGTGGTACGGGCCTATGCGGCAGGAATGAACGGACACCTGGCAAAGCCGATCAATCCGGCCCTGCTTTATCAGACGCTGGCCGGGAAGATAGAAACTGCCCGCTGACGCAAAAGAAATATTAATCAGAGCTTGATATTGACACGCAAAGAATCTTGTTGTATAATTATAAACAGATAATAAAGGGGATTTAAGTGATTGATTTGATTAAAAAGAATGAAAAAATCGTTTAAATCTGACTATTATAAGCAAGGAGGTGAACAGTATGCCAATGTATAGACTTAATATCCATTATAAGGAAGAAGATTTACAGATGATTGCCAGAGCTCATATTACAATAGCAGCGGTAAAGCATACTGCCAACGATTGTTTAGAAAGTAGAATGGGAGATGGGCCACATGGAACATCAGCCAGCTGATGGCTGGCAGGAACAGAGGTAATAAAGAGATACGGTAACTGATGTAATAAAAGAATTTGAGTGTAGTACGGAAAGATAGAAAAAATAATTAGGAAAAGAGAGAAAGCAGAAAAGAAAGCAGTATAGAGTATTAAGAATAAACGATAAGTAATAAGTATTGAGTAATATGTAATAAGTAACAATTGAATAAGAATCATTAAGCTGTACTGTAACTATTAATCAAACTATAGGAATAAATTAGAGCAATATATTGATATAGCAATATAGTGTTACGGTAAACTAAACGTATTAGTATAGTAATAAAATAATAGTATAGTATAACATTAGTAAATATAAACGGAAGAACTGTCGTACTGACAGTCAGAAAACAAAAGAAATTATAATCGTTTAGACTCCAACCACTGTCAATTGGTTGGAGTCTTTTTTGGCTCTTTGTATTCGGGAATAAAATGCAAAGGATGGAAAATTTCTGTCCTGTATGGTAGAATGAAGCAAGCTTAAATAAAATTATAGGATTTGCGGAAAGCTGCAAGTTCTGCAGTATGTCGCAAAATTTGGCGTTTATAACGGCGGCAGAGCAGGCAAAGGACGAATAAAAGAGGAAAAGAAAGCAGAAAAGAAAGAGGCAGATGCAGTATGGCTATGGAAGAGACACCGGTATGGAAATTACTTATAAGACTGTCTGCACCGGTTATGCTGGCATTGTTAATTCAATCCATCTATAACATAGTAGACAGCTATTTTGTTGCCAGATATTCAGCGGAGGGGCTGGCAGCCCTTTCTATTATTTTTCCGATTCAGCTGCTAATGACCGCTTTGGCGACGGGAACAGGGGCCGGAATTAATATTCTGATTTCGAGAATGGACGGGGCCGGAGACACCAAATCGCAGAAGGATATTATTTCGACTGGTTTTTTTCTTGGAATTATGGGAGCACTGATTTTTGCAGCAGCAGGAACACCGGGTATCCGGATTTATTATCAGATTTCATCAGAACAGGAATTGGTCAGGGAATATGGCATACAATATGCCCAGATTATTTTTGCACTGTCTCTGGGGATGTTTGTGGAGGCAGCAGGCACAAAAATGCTGCAGGCGAAAAGTGATATGGTTCTGCCCATGTGTGCTCAGGTTGCAGGAGCTGTCCTCAATATTGTATTGGATCCCTTTCTGATTTTCGGCTATTGCGGTTTCCCGGAGCTGGGAGTAAGGGGAGCGGCCGTTGCGACTGTGCTTGGACAATGGCTGGCGATGGCAATCGTGATGATTGGATTTATCAGACGATACTCCCCGTCATTTGGCAGGGTGACTCTGCATAACTGTGTCAGAATCCTGAAGGCCGGGATGCCGTCGATACTGCTGCAGTCGTTATATACGGTTTACATTGTGGGACTGAACCTGATTCTAAAATTATTTTCAGAAGATGCGGTAACGGTTCTGGGAATTTATTATAAACTGCAGACGTTTTTCTTTATCCCTCTTTTGGGCTTGCAGCAGGTAATTCTGCCCTTAATCAGCTATAACTACGGCGCAGGGAAGATGGAGCGGGCAAGGAGCGTTCTTCGATATTCAATTGTTATGTCGAGCGTTATTATGGTTGTGGCAACTGCCTTATTTATAATAATGCCGAAATCATTGTTGTCAATATTTTCAACTCGGGAAGAGATTCTTACGATAGGGACTACGGCATTCCGTATCATTGCCCTGAGCTTTATTCCTGCATCATTCGGCCTGATATTCAGCGTTTATTTTCAGGGAATCAACAGAGGGAAGGAAAGCATCTGTATCACGCTCCTTCGCCAGGTGGTTCTGCTTGTTCCTCTGGCATGGTTCCTGCATTTTGCGGGCCTTGAATGGGTGTGGCTCACATTTCCGATTACGGAAGTGATCGTTTTAGCAGCATGTCTGGCGCTATACACAAAGCAGCAATCAGGAAACCGACATTGAAACGTGTTATTTGTAAAGGAGAGCTATGGGAACGGAGAATTTAAAAAGGCATATATATGATACGGTAAAGGAATGGCAGATGAAAATTGGAAGTCTGAATGAAAGTATCGGTCTTTATTATCCGGCTGAATCACTTAAAAGTCTGCTGGGTTTAGAGCAGTCTGCCACGCGCAGGCAACTGGATGGAGCGCTTGAGAAATTTTGCAGGGAAGTTTATCCGCAATTGGGAGAAACTGCTTTTTCATGTCAGGGTGAACGTTATTGCATTGAGATACCTGAAAAGGGATGTGCTTACATTGCAGAAGAAATTCCGGAGCCTGAATTTTTGAAAAATTTTCTATCGGCTATATCGGACGGAGAACATTCGCTTGAACGGGTTCGGAGGTGTTTCAGCGATTTTGCTGATAAATATGGAGAAAGCTACAGAGAAGAGGACAGGGAAGCGGAAGGTATGGGATGTGTGTTCTGCTTTGAGAATGATGATTTTGAGCCTTATGTTTATTGTGTGGAATCGGATGAATTTGGTCTGACCTATCATCGGTTTACCAGGGAGGATTATGAGGAGCTTTCCCGGTAGGACTGCCCTGCACATTTTATAGGACAATGGCATATTCTGTTATTAGCAGTATGAACTGCTGAATAATAAGGATGTGATATTATGAATTATGATGATATGAATAATTTAAGATGTGGAAATCCGGATATGTCTTCTTCCTCCGGGCAGGAGGAAAATCAGTCCCTGAGATGTCAGGGAAATAGTACAGGAGACTATTCGGAGAGAAGATGTTGTCCTGGTCCGGGAAGAGTTTGCTGTCAGGGGCCAACAGGCCCACGAGGCTGTCCGGGACCGATGGGGCCACGGGGCTGTCCCGGTGAACCTGGAGCCAGAGGACCTCAGGGGCCTCGGGGAGCAACCGGAGCCAGAGGACCTCAGGGGATTCCCGGAGCCACAGGTCCGCAGGGGCCGCAGGGAATTCAGGGCCTTCGTGGAGCGACGGGAGCTACCGGAGCAACCGGAAGGACACCGACCGTTACGGTAGCAGGAACTATTACGGGAGAACCGGGAACTCCGGCCGCAGTTTATGAAAATGTTACACCGAGCGGAGTAGAGCTTTTGTTTACCATTCCGGCAGGAGCAACCGGCCCGACAGGAGCGACAGGCCCAACAGGAGCGACGGGAGCAGCCGGAACGGCGGGAGCAACCGGCCCGACAGGTCCAACAGGAGCAACGGGAGCAGCCGGAACAGTGGGAGCAACCGGCCCAACCGGAGCAACGGGAGCAACCGGCCCGACAGGAGCAACGGGAGCAGCCGGAACGGCGGGAGCAACCGGCCCGACAGGAGCAACAGGAGCAACCGGAACGGCAGGAGTAACCGGCCCAACAGGAGCAACCGGCCCGACAGGTCCAACGGGAGCGACCGGCCCAACAGGAGCAACAGGAGCAACAGGCCCAACCGGAGCGACCGGAACTTCCGTGACAGCCAACAGTATGAACGCGACCAACTCGACGGGAGACACAATAACAGTTATTCTGGGCGGAACAGCCGTACCGCTGCCGGATTTCCAGGTATTAGACGGATTTACGACAACTGCTCAAAATACAACATTTACCGTACCGGCAACAGGAACCTATATGGTTTCTTACAGAGTATCGACGACGGCAGCGCTGCTGTTATCAACGAGGGTGCTGCGCAACGGAACGCCCCTGGGCGGATCTACCTTCACACCGGCCTTATCGGTCAGCTCTTTTGCAGCAACTACCTTCGCTGCCTTGACGGCAGGCGATACGCTTACACTCCAGCTTTTTGGTCTGGTGGGGGCAGCCGTCCTACAGTCAGGCAACGGTGCCACACTTACCGTAATACGGCTTGTATAAGCGACGTAATGAGTCAGATAAAGCCGGTTCATTCCGGTAAGGATACCCGATAGCATCAAAGCGTGAATGCATAAAATGAGCCCGTTTAAACAAACATAGCGTTTTGTTTAAACGGGCTTTAGCAGTTGTCGGTGAATATGGTCTTATGCCTGTAAACCGTCATGTCTTTTACATTTTTATATAAGGTTAATAATTCATATAATCTTTTTAGTGTTCTTTTCTATTTCTTTCCATTTTCCCGGAGACGCGCTTTCTTTTTTTCTGATAAGCTTGCCTTGGCTTAAGGAGGTTTCATTATGAGTATACAAATGCTGACTCAGATTTTTTTACAATACGGCGCATTATTTATTTTTCTGTTAGTTTTGCTGGAATATATGAATCTTCCGGGACTTCCGGCAGGAATTATCATGCCTCTTGCAGGCATTTGGGCTTCCAAAGGAAAAATCAGCTTTGTGACTGTTATGATAATCACAGTTCTGGCCGGTCTTTTGGGAAGCTGGCTCCTATATCTTCTGGGCAGACTTGGAGGCGGCCTGTTTATACCATGGTATTTGAAATGCTTTCCGGGGCAAAGACCGCGCATAGAAAAATACCTTGAAATGCTCCGTAAAAAGGGGGCTATAAGTGTGTTTATAAGCAAATTGATTCCGGTAGCGCGTACGATCATCTCAATTCCGGCCGGAGCAGTGAAAATGGATTTTCTATTGTATACTATCAGCTCGGCAGGAGGAATACTCATCTGGAATTTCGTATTGGTGGGAGCCGGTTACTGGGCCGGTGACGCGGCTTTGAAATGGTTTGCATTGAATTAAGATTAATACAGATTTGAGCTTAAAGACGGGTGCTTTTCATGATTTTCACAAAAGGGCATATACTATCGTTATATGCAGGCCGGATTATCTGGTTTGCAATTCAGGACAAGCCGTTGCACAGAAAGGAAAATTATGAAATTCGATGCAGTTTATTATGAGCCCGACAGTCTGAACTATGAGCTTGGCAGAGAGCTGAAAGAAAAATATGCCGGTCTGCCATGGTTTCCCATTGCCAGCCATAATTCGATAAAGGAAATGCAGGAAAAACCGAATTCTGAGTTTGGAAAAATGAAGCGGAATTTAATCATCGGTATTCGAAAAACCCATAAATATGTGGAAAACCATAAAGTGTCCGATTATCTTGTGCCTTACACATCATCCGGCTGTACGGCTATGTGCCTGTACTGTTATCTTGTGTGCAATTATAATAAGTGCGCTTATCTGCGTCTGTTTGTCAACAGGGAACAGATGCTGGACCGAATTATCAAGAAGGGAAAGGACAGCAGCCCGTTGGTATTTGAGATTGGCAGTAACAGCGATCTGGTGCTGGAAAATACAATTACTGATAATCTGATGTATACAATTCCCAGATTTGCGGAGGAGGGAACCGGTAAACTTACATTTCCAACAAAATTTGATATGGTGGATCCCCTCCTTCCGCTGGAACACAGAGGAAAGATCATTTTCCGCATGAGTGTCAATCCACAATCCATCATAAAGCGGATAGAGCTGGGAACTTCCGGACTAAATGAGCGGATCGAGGCGGTCAATAAGATGTGTGAAGCCGGATATCCCTGCGGCCTGTTAATAGCGCCCGTGATATTGACGGAGGGATGGAAGGAATTATATACGGGCCTGCTGGAGGAATTGCAGGAAACTTTGACTGAAAAAATGAAGAAGCAGATGTTTCTGGAAATTATCCTGATGACATATTCCTTTATACACCGGGCTATTAATGCAGATGCGTTCCCGGCAGCGCCGGATTTGTATAATCAGGAGCTTATGACCGGCCGGGGAAGAGGAAGATACTGTTATCGGGAAGATACCAGGGCAGAAGCTGAAACATTTCTGCGGGATGAGGTTAAAAGGATTTTGGGAGATGTTAATATACTCTATATCAGTTAAAAGAGCCTGCCTGGGGCCTCTTTTCGGGAGTTTAGGATATCTGCCGGATGGCGGTAAGATGCGCATATTGCGTATTTTACCGCCCTTTTAGTCTCTCGGGCAAATTATATCTGCGCATGGACAGGTGAATAGAAATATGATAAAATTTGAGTAAGAAGAGATGAATTTGAAGAAATTTTGATTAAATAGAAATGATTATATGAAATAGATAACAAGTGAAATTTATTATCAGAAAATAAAACAAATATAATCACAAAAATGCAGAAGCGGCAATTGAACCGGAAAAATAACAATAGACCGGCAGAAACAGCAAATTAGCGGATAAAGGCCCGGAAATAATTTGCTAATCGCAGTAGAATTAACTGAGACAGAAAGAAAGGACGGTGATAGGGAAGGTCGGTGATAGGGAAGGACGGCACCGGAAAAAGCTGCCGCAAATTAGTGGAAAATAAAAACTGCATAGGAAGAAAATGAAGAAATTCCAGATGAAAGGAATGAAGAAACTGCTGGAGAATAACGGAATATCTTATAACAACAAGACGTTCACTGGAAGGGAGAGGGCTACTTGAATAAAAAGCTGAAAGAAAAGATTCAGGAATCCTTATCGACAGTCCTCCCGATTACGGCAGTCGTATTGCTGCTGAGTATATTTTTGCTGCCTATCGATGTGGGGACGATTGCATTGTTTTTGACCGGGGCCTGTTTTTTAATTGTAGGCATGGGGTTTTTCCAGCTCGGAGCCGAGATATCCATGATGCCTTTGGGAGAAGGGGTTGGCCATCACCTGGTGCGGACAAAAAATCTTTTGATTACAATTGTGGTCTGCTTAATCGTGGGGATGATTATTACTGTAGCAGAGCCGGATCTGCAGGTGCTTTCCAATCAGGTTCCGTCCGTACCAAATGCCGTTCTTGTATGGACCGTGGCATTTGGAGTTGGAATTTTTATGATTATTGCAGTTCTTAGAATTTTACTGAATATCAGTCTTCTGAAAATATTAATAGTCTTATATCCTGTTCTGTTTCTCGTCTCATTTTTGGTGCCGGCCGATTTTACGGCCATTGCCTTTGATTCGGGTGGTGTAACGACAGGGCCTATGACAGTTCCCTTTATTATGGCTCTCGGAATCGGTTTTTCATCTGCCAGATGCGATAAGAACAGCGACAGTGACAGTTTCGGTCTTGTTGCCCTGTGCAGTATCGGGCCGATTCTGATGGTATTGCTTCTGAGTATTTTCTACAATCCCGGGGACGCATCCTATTCCATAGCTGAGATAGTGGAACTTGCCACGATGCAGGATGTGGTCCGCCAGTTTATCATCGCTCTGCCGACATACGTTAAGGAGGTATCGGTGATTATTTTTCCCGTTCTCCTGGTTTTTGCGGTATTTCAGCTGTTTACGAGACAGTACCGGGGCAGACAGATCCTGCGCATGCTGGTGGGACTATTATACACTTTAATCGGAACAATCCTGTTTCTTACAGGCGTCAATACCGGATTTGCGCCGGTCGGTATCCGGCTTGGAGCGGATTTGGCCGGAGGCCCGTTTAAATGGATGCTGGTTCCGGTGGGGATTCTGGTCGGTTTTTACATTGTAAAAGCGGAGCCGGCAGTGCAGGTACTGAACAACCAGGTGGAAGAGATTACAAACGGTACGGTGTCCAGGGATTCAATGAACCGCTGCCTTTCGATTGGCGTGGCCGCAGCGGTGGGGCTGGCCATGATAAGGATTCTGACCGGGGTTAACATCTATTGGATTCTGATTCCCGGATATACCCTGGCTCTTATAATGGCGAGAAAGACAGAACCCATTTTTGTAGGCATTGCCTTTGACTCCGGCGGTGTGGCCAGCGGCCCCATGACATCCACATTTCTTTTGCCGATGGCCATCGGCGCATGTACGGGTGTCGGCGGGAACATTACGACCGATGCCTTCGGCGTAGTGGCGCTTGTGGCGCTGGCGCCGATTATTGCCATCCAGGCGACAGGCCTGCTGTACGTTTATAAATCAAAGCAGCCGGTGGAGACTGAGGTTCCTGAAGACACGGATTATGAGATTATCGAACTGGAGGAGGAGTAAGCATGGAGGGTCAAAGCTGCGGTTATATATTGAGAATGCTGGTGATTATTACGGATATGCCTATGGAAAGAAAAGTATTAAAAATACTGGATGATTTCCGGGTGCCGGTCAGATATCAGTTCAGGGGGAAAGGTACCGCCAATTCGGAATTTCTTGAAATATGCGGTCTGAGCGAAATCAGCAGGGCAATCACAACCGGATTTGTACGGCGCAGTTCAGTCCACGGTATATTCCGGGACCTGGACGAGAAGATGAGAATCAGAGAAAAGGGCAGAGGAATTGCATTTACAGTTCCTATCAACGGCCTCCAGAGTTATCTGCTGAAAAAACTGGAGGAGAACCGGCCGGATATTGCAGAAGAGAACGGGGAAAGGAATGAGGAGGATATGAAGGAAGATATTTCATATGCTATGATACTTACGGCTTGCAGCCAGGGATACAGCGGAGAAGTGATGGAGGCGGCCAGAAGAGCCGGAGCCACCGGAGGCACTATTATGAAGAGCCGCAGGCAGGGGCCGGAAGAACCTTTAAAGTTTCTGGGGGTATCCATCCAGGAGGAGCAGGAGGTTGTGAGCATCATTGTACCCAGGGAGATTAAGAAAAAAGTGATGCGGGAAATCAGCGAAAAGTGCGGATGCCGGACACCGGCCAAAGGAATTATTCTCTCCCTGCCGGTGGATGAAATTATCGGCCTGTCATAAAATTTATAAACGATAACCTGCACGCTCCGTGCACAGGTCACCGCCATCAATGAATGAAAAAGGAGAGTCCCGGCAGACTCTCCTTTTTGGCGTCATCGCCTCCGCACTTATAATGAGCAGTATTTTGCTGTATATCTGTTATTTGTTACCGCTAAATGCCGCCATATAAGGAAGGCTGCGGGCATCGCTTATGCCGAGCTGTCCGGCGATTCTGGCAAGAAGGAGATTGGATTCCGCTTCTGTCAGATGTGACACGGTTTTCTTGGAGCGGGAAGCGGGGGAAGTGGTTACAGATACAGGTTTATTATGTTTCATGATAAGTCTCCTTTCCTACGGCATTGAAATTGTGAGGGATAAACCTTTTGATTCCCTTCCTTGACAAAAAGGGTATTGCAATACTATTATGGGCTTTAAAGGAAATCAAAAGGTTTATATTTGTTGAATGCGGTGAATTTTGTTGTTTTTCATCGTTGACAACACTATATCATGTTTGGATTGACCTGCCTATTACCGAATCTGTCATAACGATATAAGTAATTTGCTATGAGCAAAGGGAATGTTTGAGAAACCCTGATAAGGAGGAGAAAAGATGTATACGAAGAATCCGGAGTATTTTCTTACGGTCGCCAGAGAAGGAAGTATTTCCCGGGCAGCGGAAAAACTGTATTTGTCGCAGCCGTATCTCAGCCAGTGTATCGGCAGGCTGGAGCAGGAGCTTCAGATGAAACTGTTCGACCGCAGCCACACTCCGCTTGTCCTGACGGATGCCGGAAGACTGTATCTGAGTTATCTGGAAGGGGTGGGAAATCTGACGGGGAAGTTTGAATCGCAGATAGAGGAACTGAGAACAGGCAGCAGACAGATTCTCAATGTCGGCATGACGCCGTGGAGGGGCTCCGTCCTGCTTCCCGACATTCTGCCCGCCTATGCCGCGGCCCACCCTGACGTGAGGATTGTTCTGCATGAATACCATTCCAATACGCTGGCCGGACTGGTCAGGGAAGATAAGATTGATTTTGCCCTGATGAATATTCCGAACAAAATTGACGGATTTGTCTATCAGATTGTTTTTTATGAGAGAATGTTCCTGGTTGCCAATAAAATCCATCCGGCGGCAGCGGGGATAGAGACATCTTATGAAAATCCGGCCTATATAAACCTTCAGGAGCTGAAGAAAGAGCGTTTCATCCTGCTTCCCAATGAGCATGTGATGGGGCAGGCGACCGAGAATCTGTTTGCTAGAATGAATATGTTAAATTGTGATATTCTTTATACAACCAGCAGTACGACGGCCGTCAATCTGGTCAGCGAGGGCTTCGGCCTGACGTTTATTCCGGAAGGCGGCATCCGCCAGGTTCCGCATTTGAACCGGCTGGCGTTTTTTACGGTGGATCATCCGCCGTTCTGCGTTCCGCTGTTGATTCTTTATAAAAAGAATGCATTTATCACGCCCCAGGCCCAGGATTTTATTGAAATGACAAAACAGTATTACGCACGTCTCAAACAGAAGGCATCCTATTGAGAAAAGGAATCAGCGCAGGATATTGACTGATTTCACTTTACGGTGTATCATAACGGTGTTATATAACATTGTTACATTTAAGGAGTTTAAGAAGATACAATGGAAAACCAGCAAAGCAGCAGCACGGCCTCGGCTATCCTGGAGGCGGGAAAAAAGGAGTTTTTGACCTTTGGCTATGAGAAAGCGTCGTTGCGGAGAATTGCAGCAGAAGCGTCGGTCACCACAGGAGCCATATACGGTTGTTTTTCAGGTAAAGAAGCCATATTCGAGGCGCTTACAGGGGAGGTGTCGCAGACGCTGGTGGATATGTATACCAATGTCCACCGGGAATTCGCCGTTCTGTCCCCGGAAAAGCAGGTGGAGGAGCTGTCCGGAATCACCAGTCATCATGTGCTGTCGATGATAAATTATATTTATGACCATTTTGACGAATTCAAACTCCTGCTGTGCTGCGGAGCGCCGGGAAGCGCAGAGGCGTTTATTGCCCGTCTGGCCGGGGTGGAGGAACAGTCCTGTTTCGACTTTGTGGAGGCTGTAAAAAGCTTGGGATATCAGGTGCCGGAGCTGGACGACACGCTGGTTCATATCCTGTGCCGATCCTTTTTTCAGCAGCTTCAGGAGTTTATCTCCCATGATCTTCCGAGGGAGAGGGCGTTGTCCTGCGCGCTTCTTTTAGGGCGGTTCCAGCATGCGGGCTGGGCCGGGATACTGAATCTTTGAGTGGTTCCCGGAATGAATTGTTAACACGCTTCAGAGCAGATGGGAGGAAAACAGATGGAATGCAGGATTCGTAAGCGGAGGATGGAAGATGCTTACTCGCTCTAGTGTGTTTTTTTTTAAATACATTGGTTAGTTAAAACTAACCAATCGACGGCGGTGAGAGGGCCGCATGAAATAAAATATAGGAGGATAAGAAAGTGAATGGAAAGTATTGCAGCAGGAAAATAATGACGGAGCTGCCGGGAACAGGTAAAATCACGCTGATGACATTTTCCGGCGGTTACCGCTGGCTGACGGGACTGGGCTGTGTATTGTCGGGAATAAGCGCTGTGCTGGGGCTTTTTCCCTATCTGTGCATGTGGAATGTAATCCGGGAGACGGTTATTGGCTGGCCGGGCGGCTTTAACGGGGACCGCCTTGTACGCCTGGGCTGGCTGGCGGTGGCGTATTCCCTGCTCAGCATGCTGGTCTATTTCGCGGCCCTGATGTGCACCCATATATCGGCGTTCAGAACGGCCAGAAATTTGAAAACGGTTGCGCTGCATCATTTGACACGTCTTCCCGCCGGTTATTTTAAACGGGTGGGAAGCGGTAAAATACGCCGGATTATTGACGACGGAGCCGGGCAGACGGAAACTTATCTGGCCCATCAGCTTCCTGACCTTGTGGGGGCTGTCGTGACGCCGGCGGCCGTTATCGTCCTTCTTCTTGTCTTTGACTGGCGGTTCGGTTTAATCAGTCTGCTCCCCATGGCTGCCGGCCTGTTTTTTCTGAGCAGGATGATGGGGGCGAATATGGCGGTGGCCATGAAGGAGTATCAGAATGCGCTTGAGGATATGAATAATGAAGCGGTTGAGTATGTCAGGGGGATACCGGTTGTGAAGACCTTTCAGCAGAGCGTATTTTCCTTCAGGAGCTTTCATGGCTCTATCCTGCGTTACAAAGACTGGGCCATGAGCTACGCAGGCTCCATGAGGATTCCCATGTGCAGTTATACGGTCAGTATCAACGGCATTTTTGCCGTCCTGATTCCTGCCGGCATTCTTTTAGCGGGAGACATATCCAAGGGAGAATCGTACGTGACGGCTGCTCTGGATCTCATGTTTTATATCCTGTTCACGCCTGTGTGCGTGTCCATGATGGATAAGATTATGCTGACCGGTGAAAATACGATGAAGGCGAATGATGCGGTGAACCGGATTATGAACATTGTCGGGGAAAAGCCCCTGAAAGAGCCGGATGTGCCGAAGAAACCGTCGGAATACAGCGTTGAATTTAAAAATGTAACCTTTTCCTATTACCCGGAACAGGGGGAGCGGGAAGCAGCCGGCAAAGAGGGCGCGGAAAAACCGGAGCCGGCTTTGAAACAGGTATCACTGTTTGTGCCGCAGGGGGCGACGGCAGCGGTGGTGGGAGCATCCGGCAGCGGAAAGACGACACTGGCAAGCCTGATTCCCAGGTTTTTTGACGCGGACGAAGGAAGTATCACCATCGGCGGTATTGATGTGAGGGAAATCGGAACGGAGGAGCTGATGAAGCTGGTGAGTTTTGTGTTCCAGGACAGCCGTTTGTTCAAGGACAGCCTGCTGAACAACATCCGGGCAGCCAGGCCGGATGCTGCGGCGGAGGAGGTCATGAGTGCCATTCGGGCCGCGCAGTGCGGAGATATTATCAAAAAAATGCCCCGGGGGCTTGATACGGTCATTGGAACGAAGGGCGTGTACCTCTCGGGAGGGGAAGTGCAGAGGATAGCCCTGGCCAGAGCCATTTTAAAGGATGCCCCGATTGTGGTTCTGGATGAGGCCACGGCATTTGCCGATCCGGACAATGAGTATCTCATCCAGCAGGCGTTTGAAAAACTGGTGGAAGGCAAAACCGTAATCATGATTGCCCACCGCCTTTCCACGGTATGCCGCGCTGACTGCATCTATGTTATGGAGGGAGGGCGTATCGCGGAGCAGGGAAAACACGGGGAGCTTCTCAGGGCAGACGGGCTGTACGCCGGAATGTGGAAGAATTATCAGTCATCGGTAGAATGGAAGGTAGGTAAGAGAACATGAGCAGATATTTACAGAAAAAATTTGCCCTGGGCAGACAGGGCGGGAAGAACCTGACGAGGGCCATATTTGCGTGCGCCCTTACCAATATCGGGCTGATGTTACCCGTGGGGCTTCTGTTTCTTTTCACGCAACGGCTGTTTGGCCCCCTTGTGGGGCTTGGAACGCCCCAAATGGGGCTGGGAGGATATGTGGGAAACAGTGTCCTGATTCTGGCCGTCATCTTTGGGCTTGAGTATATTCAGTACGTCGCAACGTTTATATCCTCCTATGCAGAGAGCGCGGATATGAGAATCCGGATTGCGGAACGCCTTCGGAAACTTCCGCTGTCCTTTTTTGGAAAGCGTGATCTGGCTGATTTGACGACAACGATCATGTCAGACTGTACATTTGTGGAAACTGCGTTTTCCCACTTTATCCCGGAACTTATTGGAGCCGTCCTGTCAACGGCGCTGATAGGCGCGGGACTGCTGGCGGCCGATTGGCGGATGGGCCTGTCGGTACTGTGGGTGGCTCCGGTATCGTTTTTTCTGGCGGCAGGTACGAGGCCCATGGTAGATCGGATTGAGAGAAGACAAAAAGGGAAAAAAATCGCCGCCTCAGACGGGATTCAGGAGTGTATTGAGAATATACAGGATATCAGGGCCAATAACCGGAGGGAAGCGTACCTTGAGGGACTGGATGAAAAACTGGCGGATGTGGAGAACATCACAATCCGTCTTGAGTTACTGAACGGAATTCTGGTGACGGGGGCGCAGATGTTCTTGAAAATCGGCATGGCGACGACGGTGCTGGCCGGAGCTTCCCTTCTGGCATCCGGTTCCATCGGTTTTATGGTTTTTCTGATGTTCATGCTGGCAGCCACCAGACTGTACATTCCTCTGAGCGTCTGCCTGCAGAATCTGTCCGCAGTATATTCGACTCTCCTTGTGGTAGAACGGATGAAGGCGATAGAGGAGGAAACGGTCCAGGGCGGCAGTAAAGAGGCTGTCTATAATGGATATGATATCGTATTTGATCACGTAGGATTCTCATATAAAGACGGGGAGCAGGTTTTAAGGGACGTGTCGTTCACCGCAAAACAGGGGGAGGTGACGGCTCTCGTAGGCCCGTCAGGCGGCGGTAAATCCACCAGCGCCAGACTGGCCGCCCGGTTCTGGGATATTGACAGGGGAAAAATTACCGTCGGCGGGGTCGACGTGAGGGAGGTCGAACCGGAAACGCTGCTGAAAAGCTTTTCCATCGTATTTCAGGATGTGGTTTTATTTAACAACACGATTATGGAAAACATACGGCTGGGAAGAAAGGAGGCCACGGACCGGGAAGTGATGGAGGCAGCCAGGGCCGCCAGATGCGAAGAATTCATCCTCCGCCTGCCGGACGGATACAGGACCATGGTTGGGGAGAACGGCTCCGCCTTGTCGGGAGGAGAACGGCAGCGTCTTTCCATTGCCAGGGCGCTTCTCAAAGACGCGCCGGTCATTCTGATGGATGAGGCAACTGCATCGCTGGATGTTGAGAATGAGACACTGGTTCAGGAGGCAGTCTCGAATATGGTCAGGAATAAGACGGTACTCATCATTGCCCACAGAATGCGCACAGTGGCAGGCGCCGATCGGATTATCGTACTAAAGGACGGCTGTGTGGCAGAGCAGGGCACGCCGGAGGATTTGATGGAGCGCAGAGGAATTTATCACCACATGGCGGAGCTTCAGAACAGGAGCCTGTCGTGGAGCCTGTAGTACTGCCGCCAGGAAATGTGATGGCAGAAGCAGTCATGAGAACTAAAATGATAATAATTATCAATATTATTTATTGACAAATTGTCATGGTTTTGTTAGAGTGATATTGAGTTAGATAGAACTAACTAAAAGGAAACTAAAATAAAAATTATGATATCAGGACACAATAAGAGACAGAAAATAATATCAAGGAGGAATTACAATGTCATTAATAGGAAAAGAGATCAGTGATTTTACTGTGCAGGCCTTTGCGGACGGGAAGTTCAGGGAAGTGAGCAAAGCGGATGTTGTGGGAAAATGGGCGGTATTTTTCTTTTATCCGGCCGATTTTACCTTTGTTTGCCCGACGGAGCTGGAAGACCTGGCAAATAAATATGAGGAGTTTAAGGCGGCCGGCTGCGAGATTTACAGCGTATCCTGCGACAGCCATTTTGTACACAAGGCATGGCACGATGCGTCTGACACAATCAAAAAGATTAAATATCCGATGCTGGCAGACCCGACCGGACGTCTTGCCAGAGACTTTGAGGTAATGATTGAGGCTGACGGAATGGCGGAGCGGGGCAGCTTTATCGTAAATCCGGAAGGAAGGATTGTCGCCTACGAGGTGATAGCCGGAAATGTGGGAAGAAATGCGGACGAGCTTTACAGACGCGTTCAGGCATCGCAGTTTGTTGCCGAACACGGCGATCAGGTTTGCCCTGCCAAGTGGCAGCCCGGAGCGGAGACACTGAAACCGAGTCTGGATCTTGTCGGCCTGATTTAACGGAATCAGATTCAGAGCGATATTTTCTGAGGAGAGTATATGGAACAATTTTATGATGTAATAATTGTCGGCGGCGGACCTGCGGGTCTGTCCGCCGCCATCTATATGGCCAGGGCCAGGTACAAGGTTCTGGTGATGGAAAAAGAAAAAATCGGCGGACAGATTACTATCACCGCTGAAATCGTCAATTATCCGGGCGTGGAGAGAACCAGCGGAAAGGAACTGACTCAATCGATGAAAGAGCAGGCCGAGGCATTCGGAGCGGAGTTTGTTATGGCTGAAGTTCTTGACATGGAGCTTCAGGAGGATATCAAGGTGCTTCACACGACGGCGGGAGAGTACCGGGCCCTTGGCGTAGTGCTTGCTACCGGTGCCAATCCGAGAAAGCTGGGTTTCAAAGGCGAGAAAGAATTTCAGGGCAGAGGCGTGGCATACTGTGCGACCTGTGACGGGGAATTTTTTACAGATATGGAAGTGTTCGTCATTGGCGGCGGCTTTGCGGCGGCGGAGGAAGGAATTTTCCTGACCAAGTATGCAAAAAAGGTAACGATGATTGTCCGGGAGGATGACTTTACCTGTGCCGCGACCATAGCGGATCAGGTAAAAGAAGAAGAGAAGATAACGGTCAGGTTCAATACGGAGATTGTGGAGGCAGGCGGAGAGTCCATGGTTTCCTTCGCCCGTTTCAGAGATAACAGGACGGGGGAAGAATGGACCCGCGAAGCAGGGGAAGACGGAGCGTTCGGAATCTTCGTTTTCGCCGGTTATGTACCGAATACCGCCTGGATGGATGGTAAGGTGGACTGTGATAAGCAGGGTTACCTGATTACCGACATGAACCGGAAGACGAATGTGGACGGCGTTTACGGCGCCGGTGATGTGTGCATCAAGAATTTGAGACAGGTTGTAACGGCGGTGTCCGACGGCGCGGTGGCAGCCACGTCATTGGAAAAACACGTATCGGCCATACATGATAAATTAAATATCCCTGAACTGCCCGGAAATGAGGCTCAAACGGATCGCCCGGCATCCCGCGCCGCGGCAGACGGAAAAATAGAAGGCGCAGAGAAGCGTGAAACGTTGGGCCATGGGGAAAATAACGGTTTTCTGTCGGAGGAGATAAAGCGGCAGCTTGCGGGACTGTTTCTCAAATTTGCCGGACAGGCTGTGATAAAGGCGGAGCTTGATGATAGTCCTCTGTCGGGAGAAATGAGCGCTTTCCTGGGAGAATTCGAGGGACTTACCGATAAAATAACCTGTATCAGAGATCGGCTTGACCCGGCGGTAAAAGCCAAAAGAGAGGCAGAGGGTGAAATTTTCCCGGCATTCAGGCTGATGCGCGGTGACGGCAGCGGCGGCAATATCCTGTTCCACGGAGTCCCGGGAGGCCATGAGTTTAACTCCTTTGTCATTGCCCTCTACAATATGGCAGGTTCGGGTCAGCCTGTTGACGAAGAACTTAAGAACCGTCTCCGGTCTGTCAAAAAGAAGACGAATATCAAGGTAATGGTATCGTTATCCTGTACCATGTGCCCTGAAGTGGTGATGGCAGCCCAGAGAGCCGCCTCTTTTTCGGAATACGTGACAGGAGAGATGATCGATTTGAGACATTATCCTGAGCTTAAGAAAAAATATAAGATTATGAGTGTTCCCTGCATGGTTTTCAACGACAGCCAGGTGTATTTCGGAAAAAAGAGCCTGGCGGAGATAGCCGCGATACTGGAGAGTGTTTAAACGTTAACCCGGAGAGGTGAGAATGGCGCATCCGTACCTGTTCCGTCTCACCTTTCCATTGATGGCGGCGGTTATTGATAATAATTCTCTGCTAAAACTATAGACAAGTCATAGAATGGCCGTGTATAATATGGTTAGTTTAAACTAACTAACAAATAAAAGATTTTTATTCAGAAAGACAGGAGAGTGAGTTATGAGCGTAGTAATCGTAGGCGGACATGACCGCATGGTAGGACAGTACAAGAAGATTTGTAAAAATTATAAATGCAAGGCAAAGGTTTTTACGCAGATGTCGGCAGATTTAAACAAACAGATAGGATGTCCGGACATCCTGGTACTTTTCACAAATACCGTGTCCCATAAGATGATCAAATGTGCGTTGGGAGAGGTGGACAGTGAAAGAACGGACATTGTCCGCTGTCACACCAGCAGCGGCACGGCCCTTACGGAAATTCTTGAAAAGCGCTGTTCCTGATTTGGTATAACTATAACAGAGATAGAAAAGGCTGCATGGCATATTTGTTGTGCCGCTTTTTTCTTTAACAGGGTATATGCTGTGACATAACGGGTAGTATTGAAAAAATATTGACATTTAAGTTAGATGATGCTAACCTAGAGGAAAGTTAGTTGTATATAACTGGCAGGTGGCTCAGAGTGGTTTCCGTACATAACGGCAATATGGTTGTAAAACTGAAAGTTTGTAATGACTAATTCTGGCGTGATTTTCCGGTATGGAAGTGAGGAGAACTGATATGTGGCAGAAAGAGCAGGTAATTCATGAATTTCAGAAGAGAGGAAAGAGAATAACGGGGCAGCGTGAGATGCTTCTGGACGTGATTCTGGAAGGCAATTGGAGCAGCTGCAAGGATGTTTACTATGAAGCCAGAAAAAGGGATCCGAAGCTTGGCATGGCTACCGTTTACCGGACGGTAAATACCCTGGAGGAGATAGGGATTCTGACCCGGACCTACCGCTATTCCCTGCCGCCGAAGGAAGAATAAACTCCGCTTCGGCGCTGCTTCATAATACATCGGCACCGGCGGTCGGCCCTAAGAGCATGACAAACCGGCCGGTCTAAGGTAGTGCTGTTATGCCAGGAGTTTTTTATAGGTGAATTCGATCAGGAAAGCTCCCAGCGGAGCGGTTATGAGGATGGCCAGCACGGCGACAGTCAGAACGATGTTTCCGCACGGAAGGCCCATTGCCAGGGGGATTCCTCCGATTGCAGCCTGCACGGTTGCCTTCGGCATATAGGCGATCATACAGAACAATCTCTCCTTCATATTAAGCCTGGTTTTTAGCAGACAGCACAGCACTCCTGCCATCCGGAATATAAGAACGCAGACGATCAGGATTATTGCTGCAGGCCCCGCGGCAGTGGCATATTTTAAATCTACGGTAGCTCCCACAAGTACAAAGAGAATAATTTCGGCGGCTACCCACAGCTTGTTGAATTTTGCCGCCAGTCGGCAGGCTACGGCCGTCCTTTCTCTTTTGAGGGAGATTCCAATGCACATGACTGCTATTAAAGCGGAAAATGGGATGATATCAGTAAAACGGTCTTCCGCCGAGACGAGCAGGAAAGCAATGCTCAGAAGGAGAAGCACCTTGGCGGTGTCCCTCATATGTATTTTTCCAAAATACCGGGCAAGTCCATATCCAATCACGATTCCCATAAGAATACCGGATAATATAGACAGTGGTATCCGAAGAAAACTTACAGGTGAAATAGTGCCTCCCTGAGCCAGGCCGGTGAACGCGGAAAACATTACGATGACAAAAATATCGTCTACAGAGGCCCCGGCCAGAATCAGCTGAGGAATACTTTTTCCGGTTCCGTACCCCTCCTCCAGTAGAGTCAGCATTTTGGGAACAATGACGGCAGGAGAGACAGCTCCCACCACCGCCCCTAAAATGGCGGCATCCAGCACGGTTATGCCAAGCATTCCCGGAGCCAGCAGGATCATACCGAATATTTCAAAACAGGCAGGCAGAAAGCACATCAGGACAGCGGGGCGGCCCACTTTTTTCAAATCAGCCACATCCAGGGATAAACCTGCTCTGGCCAGGATAATAATCAATGCTATTTTGCGAAGCTCAGCAGAAATCGACAGAATGGAGCCGTCTATATAATCAAGTGCATATGGCCCAAGGAGCATCCCGGTAAATATCATTCCCAACAGTGCGGGCAGATGCATTTTTTTACAGATCCACCCTAAAAACATCCCTGAAATTAACATGACTGCAATACTTAATAACATAAATTCCTCCTTATAACATATAAAGTGTGCCGCAGGTTATTTTCTGCCATAAGCGCAAAAAAGCTGACAGCTCCTGCGTGTATCCGCAGAAGTCATCAGCTCAAATAAGCGGTTTCAGTATAAACAATACTGGGGGAGAACTTCATTCCCGACTGTATTATAATATCTTTCCGGAACAAAAAAGTCAAGTGATATTAGCTGCCTGATGATATAGCATTGGCTGTTTTCATGTATTTATGTATCGCCGGTTTCCTCTTTCTCTGCCATCAGCCGTTTCATCATCAGCTTATTTTGGTACATAGCATCATCGGCCCGTTTGAATACGTCTCCTGCGGTCAGATCCACATATTCCTCATAAACGGCGATTCCCCTGGCGATGGATATTTTTCCGTCTGGCCCGGCGTATTTGTTGTAGTCATTCAAAGCTTCCTGGAACCGTTCCAGCAGCTCATTATAATGTTCGTAATCCCCATTTTCCAATATCGCGACAAATTCATCGCCGCCGATACGGTATACGGGACTGCGCTTAAACACTTTGCAGATTAATTTACAGGATTCAATAATCAGGATATCGCCAAAATCATGTCCCATGGTGTCATTAACCTGCTTGAGGTTATTGACATCAAAAACTACCATGGCAAACTCAGGTTTGCCGGTCCGCGTCTTCTCCTCAAGTCTTGCGATGGTTTCCTGGTAAGCCGTTTTATTCTTAACGCCGGTTAATCCGTCACGGTAGGCCAATCCGTTGATATAGTCGATATATTTTTGAAGATGGCTGACGGTCTGCTGGAAACTGTCGGCCAGCATTCCCACCTCATCCTTTGTCTGATGGCTGAGCGATACGGACAGATCGCCTTCAGCGATTTTTTTGGCAGCGTCATTCAGCTCACGCAGTGGTTTAATCAGACGCCGTGTCATCAGTATGGTCAGCAAAATGGCTAAGAGTGCGATGGCTGCCGTGGAAACCAGAATTTGCAGAATCAGGCTGTTTTTAGAGGCGTCAATCTCACCGGCAGGGGCTGTGAGAGCCAGACGCATCCCGTTTCTCAGGCTGCATAGTGTCATCCGTTTCGGTTCTCCGTGCCATTGGTAGGAAAAAAGCTGGTTACTGCTTCCGCCGCGTTTCAGTTCGTCGCTGACAGGCTTAAGGCTGTTTTCAAAACTGTCCATGGAAGTACCTGTTTCCAGCTCGTTATGGTATACGAGCCTGGCATTTTCGTCTGTGAGGAAGGCGTAACCGCTGTCATAAAGATGGATTGAACGGACGCTGTCCTTGATAATTCCAAAGTCGATATCCATGCCTACCACGCCGATGGTGGTACTGTCGGCATAGAGGGGAATCACGTAAGAAATCATTTCCACATTAATATTTTTATTGACATAAGGAGACATCCAGATAGCCTTTCCGCTTTTTACAGGAAGGTAATACCAGCCCACATGCTCCACATCATCGGGGCTGTACCGGGAAAAATCGGTAGGGGTCAGTTCCTGGAAACGTCCCTCCAGCGCTGTTTTACTCCAGAAAATTCCGGAGGTTGGCTCTGAGAATTCCGGATTATATCGGATATATACAGCAAGAGCGCCCTCCGTATTGTTGGCTGCGTTGACGGCAACGTTCTGAATCCGTTTTGTATAAGCCGACACCACTTCCGGATCTGATTTGAAGCTGGCAATGTCGGGCAGCTCCTCGGCTGCATAGGTGGCCAGTGTGTTTACCGACTGTTCGATGCGTGAGAAGAGACCGTTGAGTTCACAGGCTTTTTCACTGCACATAAGCGTCATGCTTCTTGCTGATTCCTCATCTACTACTTTCTTTGCGCTGAGAACGCCTGCCCCGCCGATAACGGCAGATGAAAGCATAACACATCCCAGTATGAGAATAATAAATTTTGTCTGGATTGATTTCATAATGGAGCCTCCTCACCTTGCTTTCTGTCTGATAACTATAACAGACAGAGAGCAAAGAAAGCGCAAAGAGGCAGGTTATAAAAGCTGCTCCAGGGAGGCCAGAGTCATCTCGGCCCACGCGTACTGTTTCATATATTCTCCGGTATAGGTATTGATTGCGTCAGGCTCACGGCGCAGGAATGCATAAAGATCACAGTCCATCCTGCTGCAGTCCACGGAAAAGCTGTTGCGTTTTTTTAAGAGGATATCGCCTGCGTCTGCGCCGGACAGACTGCGTGCCAGGTCGGACACCAAGGTCCTCAGATGACTTTTGACGGAGAGGCTGCAGGGCTTCTGCTCCCACAGAACCGCACAGAGTTCCCCTGTGTTAACGGACGCCCCCCGGCGGTCTATGAGATAGGCCAGCAGCTCCTTGGATTTGGCGAGACCAAAATGAACCGGTTTTCCATCCGCAAAAATCTCAAAATTGCCGAAGGACTGCACACGGATGCGTTTTCCGGAGGCGAGAGGAGCGCGTCCCAGTTCGTCAAGTTCTTCCCGCACCCGTTCGGCAGTTACCGGCTTTAACAGATAACCTCTTACATGAATGGAGTAGGCTTCCAGTGCATATTGGGGATAACCTGTTACAAATATAATTTTTGTATTATTAGAATATTCACGTATTAATTTGGCAAGCTCCAGTCCGTTTAAACCGAACATTTCAATATCGAGAAACGCTGCATCAGGCGCCAGACCAGATTTTACGGCATCAAGCGCTTCGGCAGAATTCGTGAATCCCTGTACCGTACAGCCGGTGGCCGCATCCTGTATCGCTTTTATAATAACATTCAGCACAAGCGGTTCATCGTCTACTGCGATAAAATTCATAAGACAGACTCCTTGGGAATTGTGATAGTAACAGTGGTTCCGTGGTGCGGCAGGCTTTTAATTTCAAGACTTCCGTTACTTTGTGCAGCCAGCCGCGTCCGCACATTGCTTATTCCGATATGAACCCGGTTATCCGTCGGAGGATTCAATATATCAAAGCCAATCCCGTCATCCATGACCGTGATTATAAATGCACTGTCTGTCTCAGAGGTGGCAATGGTGACCGTTCCTCCTTCTTTTCGCTTCAAAATACCATGACAGACAGCGTTTTCTACAATAGGCTGAAGCGTCAGGGAAGGAATGAAAAAATTCGTCACAGGTATATTATAGCAGATCTTAATCCGATTTCCAAAACGCATTTGTTCTATTGCCAGAAAGTGTCTGGCGTGGGATAACTCCTGTTCGAAAGGAATGACATCCCCGTTCGACAGCGAGTTTAAGTTACCCCGGAGAAAGTCCGAAAAGTGGTCGATTGCCTGTTCCGCCAGAAGCGGTTCTGTCTGACACAGTCCCTTTATAACGGAAAGTGAGTTGTATAGAAAATGCGGCTGTATCTGAGACAGCATCAGAAGCGTACGACTGCGTTCCAGCTCCAGCGCCTCGCATGCAAATTTATGTGATTGTTCCACCTGGATGCTGATATAGATACAGAGGGCCGATATTGTAGTGGCAAGATATAAAACCGCGATTCCATAAATATAAATCTGGAGGAACATTGCAATAATAGGCATTGCAATATAGGCTCCCACGGCCATTAGTTCTGCCCGGCTCAGCCGGCGGCGGTATCGAAACAGGAGGCTGCCGTCAATTAGCATACAGAAAATTCCGAAAGTCTGTGACAGCCAGAAAAGATTTTGGCGGTGATAAATGTTATTGTCATCGATGAGATAATACATGTGGTTGAACTGGGAGATAATAACAAGAACGATGGCGGTAAATGAAAGACTCCACATGAGCCGTGCAGGGAATTTTGAAATGCCAAAACCTCTGGAAGCAATAAAACATACAAGGTAATCGGTAAATACTGCCAGCAGGATATAGCCGAAGGAAAACACGCAGAAATTTGCAATCCTGACGGCATAGAAACCGAGAAGGTCCATACGGCCTTTGAATAGCCATGCGGCTGCATCACAGAAAAGAACGGCGGTGTTGGTTATAAGGACACGGATATACATACGTTCCAGCTTTTCTTTCCTTTGTCCGGTCAGTGAAAGGCACAGAATGAAAATCAGGGACAGCAGGCCTCCGAAAACTTCCAGGGCAATATTGATATATCTGATTGTAATCATCATTCGTCCTTTCTTCTATCATCCGGATAAAATTATCATGTGTGTACCATATATAAATTTATCAATTTTATAATCTTATGTCAAATGGAATGAAGCCATCCGTGATTTGAGTTGACATATATAGATTATCGATATATATATTATATATATCGATAATCTATATATGGAGGTAATTTATGGCGTCAGATAAAAAAACGGCAGCCGGCAATACGTCTATGCTGCTTTTACAACTCTTATCAGAACGTGATATGTACGGATATGAGATGATTGAGACTCTTGGAAAACGTTCTGAGAATCTGTTTGAACTTAAGGCGGGCACGCTGTATCCTTTGCTTCACACCATGGAATCACAGAAGCTTCTGTTTTCTTATGAGGCGGAGGTGATGGGGAAGGTACGTAAATATTACGGAATTACGAAAGAGGGCAGAATAGCGCTGGAGGAAAAGAAAAAGGAATGGCAGTTCTATAACAGGGCTGTTTCCCGAATCATAGGAGGTGAGCTGTGTGGAGCTGAATAGTTATCTGGAACAACTGGAGGAACAGATTCGGAATCGAAAGGCGAAGGCCGAGGTCATCGAAGAAATCAGGAACCATATAGAAGACCAGGCCGAGTTTTATGAAAAGGAGGGAATGTCCGCCGAAGAAGCCATAGAGCAGGCGGTTCGGCAGATGGGAGATCCGGTGGAGGTGGGAATTGAGATGGATCGTATCCACAGGCCAAAGCCGGGCGCTCCTCTGTTTCTCCTGGCGTTTATGATGAGTGTGGCCGGACTATTGACCCAGTATTTCAGCTTCTACCGGTTTGGTGAGGAGCTGGTAGTTTACCAGAGGGTAATTGATAATGCCTTTGCACGCCAATGCGTTTATGTGCTCATGGGGACCGCAGTTATGCTTGTCATCCTCTGCGTGGACTACAGCCCGGTGGGCAGACATGGGAAAAAAATGGGAGCCTTGCTGCTGGCGGGACTGTTTATTATCTGCCTGTCAGCGCCTGGCTATCTTGGCAGTCATTCCTACCTGAAAAGTCTTATCTATCTGTTTATCCCGGTGTATGGAGGAATCTTGTATCAGAACAGGAACCGCGGGTATTACGGAATAGCATCCAGTCTTTTTTGGCTGGCAGCGGCTTTCTGGATTGCAGCGGCCCGGATTGGCGGCGGATTAGGGATTACAATTGTTATGGCCTGCGTCTGTTATATCATGATGACGGCCGCCGTGATAAAAGGATGGTTTAACGAGAACCGGAAGGCAGGCATTGTTCTGACAGCCGGTATCATACCGGTTTCCGCAGTCATAGCGGTTCTTGCACAACTGCAGCCGTACCAGATAAAACGGATTGAAGTTTTATTCCACCCGGAACGGTATGCCCAGGGAGCCGGTTATCAGGCAGCCAGGACAAGAGAAGTGATAGAGGGACTCACCATGTTCGGAACCGGTGGCGTGAAACCGGAACAGCTGCCCATCCATATGCTGCCGGGTGTTCAAGACGATTATATCCTGCTTCAGGTGGCCTCGGTATATGGAATTATAGCGGCTTGTCTTTTGGTTGGCTTATTGGCAGTATTCTTGTTCTGCCTGTTCCGGATGATATATAAACAGAAAAACAGGCTGGGCAAGATAGTGGGTTATGGCTGTCTCATGGTGATAGCAGCCGAGATTGCCGGAAATCTAATGATCAACTTTGGCTTTTATACAATTTCCACAGGCGGACTGCCGTTCTTTTCATATGGCGGGTACCATACTGTGACTATTTATGTTCTTCTCGGAGTGATATTCAGTATCCACCGTTATGAGAATCTGGCCTGGGAGAGAGAAGACGGGAAAAATAAGCAGGAAAAAGGTGTCCTGGCACACCTGGGGAAATACCGGATACGGATTGAGCGGTGCAGATAAGGGGCGCCGAGTATTAATATTTTGATAATATAGGGTATTGACATTAAATTTTTATTCAATTATGCTTTTCTCAGAGTTACCGGTAGCTCTCAATACCGGCGGGGAAAATGCGTTTCGCTGACTTTTTCCGCCGGATATAAGAAGGAGAGCAAAATATGTATCACGGAAGATTTAACGGAACGCATTATGAGATTGGCTTAAAATGGGGCGGGCTTTTGCTCAAAAACGGGAAAAAACTGCTTGACGGGGTTCCCTTTCCCATCACTGAGGAGCGGATTAAATTCAGCCGCCGCTGCATTCCCTCATACGAACAATATTTTCCTGAGGTGCTGGAGGAAATTGAGGGGATAGCCGCAGGACAGAAAATCGCATCGGAAAAACTTATGGCCGTGCTTCTAAGCATGTACTGCATCATGCCGGAGCAGAAATGCTCCTGTGTGGCATTTAAAAATGAAAATCACATCATTCTTGCCAGGAACAGTGATTTTCTGACGGAAATAGAAAAGCTTTATATGAATTGCATTTATAAAATCAAGAAACCCGCAGCGTTTGGCCCCCCTTATTCCTTCCAGGGAAATACCACTGCTTTTGTAGAGATGGAGGACGGAGTGAATGAACGCGGGCTGGCAATCGGATTAACGGCCGTCTGGCCTTCCGTTCTCGGCGCCGGCCTGAATGCCGGGATGATTTTAAGATATGGCCTGGAACGGTGCGCCACTGTGCCGGAATTTACAGAAGCTTTAAAGGCGCTTCCGATTGCCTCGAGCCAGACCTTCACCGCAGCAGACAGGCAGGGCAATGCTGCCGTCATCGAATGTAATGCGGAGCAAACAGAAATCAGATACCAGGATGAAGAACACCCTTTTGTATCTGCTGTCAATTCATTTCATCTGGATTCCATGAAACACTTCAATAACACGCAAATAGACAACTGGAACGCAGAGGAGCGGTATCAGACAATACAGAGGGCATTTGAGGCAGAAGACAAGCGGGATCCGGAGTTTGCAAAAAAGATACTGTCGGGCCGGTTTGGTTTCATGTGCCGGTATGAGCGGGCCACAGGCAAGGATACGGTGTGGTCGGTTATTTACGACCTGAAAGAATTGGAGATATACCGCTGTGAGGGGAATCCTTCCAGGAGGAAATTCATCCGGGATAAACGGTTTGCATTGCTTCCATAAGAAACGGCAGAAATTTAAAAACAAATTTAAAATATGGAAAGCGGCCCGCAGAATAATTTGCGGGCCGCGGCATTCCGGGCCGTCCGGTCAGCGTATAATCGCAACAGTTCAGCCATGATGTTTTTTTGCCGTTTCTGTGCATCATTTATTGCAGTTTGGCCGAAGGCTGAATTGTAACATATAATCAGCACTTTCTTATGTAATCCTTGCTATCTTTCGCATAAAATGATAAAATGACGGTAATTAATCCTTGCCCAGCGCTTTCTTACGATACAGATCGTGAGCCAGTGCCGCCCGGCAGGGTGTTTTTGTTGATTGGCGGTGAATAATGATAAATGAAAACCAGGACAGCTTCGGCACCTATGGGCTGTCGGACGATATATTGGAATCACTGAGGCTGCTCGGCTACGAAAGGCCCACTGAGATCCAGCAGCAGGTAATTCCGGCTATGCTGGAGGGAAAGAACGTGGTCGGGAGAGCGCCTACCGGGAGCGGTAAGACGGCGGCGTTTGCGATTCCCATCTGCGATAAGATAATATGGGAGGAAAACCTTCCGCAGGCGCTGATTCTGGAGCCAACAAGAGAGCTGACGGTACAGGTTCAGGAAGAAGTCTTTCATATCGGAAGGAAAAAACGCCTGAAGGTTCCTGCCGTGTTCGGCGGTTTTCCCATCGATAAACAGATACGGAGCCTGAAACAGAAATCTCATATTGTCACAGGCACACCGGGCCGTGTTATGGATCATATACGCAGGGGGAGCCTCCTTCTTGACAAAGTCACCTGTCTCGTAATCGATGAGGCGGATCTGATGCTTGACATGGGTTTTATCGACGAGGTTAAGCAGATTCTTGACCTCCTCTCTCCTGAGTGCAGGATTGCCCTGTTTTCAGCGACTCTGAAACCGGAAATCCGTGAGTTCGCCGGTTCCCATATCCATGATATGGTGATGATTTTTACGGAACAGCCGGAGGCGGCGGAGAATGCCATCACGGAGGAGCTTTTTGAGACGGATAATGAAAATAAATTTAAGGTTTTTCTGAATGTACTGTACAGGGAAAATCCACAGTGCTGTATTATTTTCTGCGGAACGAGGGAGATGGTAAACGTGCTGTTCCAAAAACTGCGCAGACACAGGATATTCTGCGGAATGATCCACGGAGAGCTGGAACAGAAAGAACGCTTGAAGACCATTGATGCGTTCCGGCGGGGGGCTATCCGGTATCTGATAGCTACGGATGTGGCGGCCAGAGGAATTGATCTGGAGAATATCACTCATGTCATCAATTACGATTTTCCCACCGGAAGAGAGACGTATGTCCACCGCATCGGACGGACCGGAAGAAACGGCAGGACCGGCAAAGCAGTCAGTCTGGTAACGGCTGAGGACAGGCGTATGCTTCAGATGACGGAGGAATATACCGGACGCTCTCTGCCTGTATTGGTTTGCCCTGAGAGCAGCGGGGAAGAAGAAAAAAACTTCTGGAAGTCACAGCGGCTGAAAACAGAGGCAAAGCCGTCCAAAAGGGCGGCTCTGAATCAGGATATCACCCGCCTGTCCATCGGAGGCGGCAGGAAATCAAAAATGCGTCCCGGTGACATTGTGGGAACCTTATGCAGTATCGATGGGATAGAAGTCTCGGATATAGGAATTATTGATGTCAGGGAAAGCCTGACCTATGTAGAAATATTAAACGGTAAAGGAAGCCATGTCCTGGAAAGCCTGCAGGACAAGCCGATCAAAGGAAAAATCAGAAAAGTGAGAACCACCAGGGGAGGAATATGATAAAGGAGTATTGGAATCAGATTGCACAGAACAGGGATGTGAGGCAGAATTTAAGCCTTCTGAGGCAGGAAGTAAAAGACAAAGGGAAGCTGAAAGTCCTGTCTTCACTTGTGAAAGGACAGGAGGAACAATTAGCCGGGCTGCTTTGGTCGGAAGATGCAAAGACACGGAAAAATGCTGCGCTTTTGATGGGGGATCTTGGAAATCAGGAGTTTTTGGAGCCGGTTTACGCGGCATACCGCAGAGAGGAGCAGCGTTTTGTCAAAAGCGCCTACCTGTCCGCCATCGGCAGTTTTAATTACAGCGCTTATCTGGAAGAACTGAAGGAGCAGCTCTGTTTGCTTGGAAAGATGGAGGAGACGCAGGAGAACAGAAAGCACCTGATGGAAGAAATGAGGGAATTATCTGCCCTCGTGGTCCGGGCGGAAGGCATTAAGAACCATGAATTTACCGGCTTTGACCGGCCTTATGATATTGTCCTCCTGACCAACCGCAATTTTGCAGGCCTGACGCAGGAGGAACTGACGGCCCTTAATCCGGATGCCAAATCGAAGGTGTTTGGCGCGGGAGTCAGAGCCAGGGTGACGAATTTAAGATGGATGGATAAAATACGGACCTGGCAGGAGCTTTTATTTGTAGTCAGGGATATGGGAACATGCCCGATGGAACCGTTTAAGGCGGCAGAGGTGATTACCGGCTCCGGCCTCCTTTCCCTCCTTAACGAAAGCCACGGCGGGGGTGAACCATGGTATTTCAGAATCGAGCTGAAGAGCAGGAAGACACTGGAGGAGCGAAGCTCTTTTATACGGAAACTGTCCGGCCAGATTGAAAAGCTGTCCGGCAGGAAGCTGATTAATACGGCCACGGATTATGAAGTGGAGCTGCGCCTGATAGAGAATAAAGAGGGCAATTGTAATCTGCTGCTGAAACTCTATACTTTGAAAGACAACCGCTTTTCATACAGAAAGGAAGTCACGCCCACCGGTATCCGTCCGACGGCGGCCGCATTGACGGCGGCGCTCGCCAGGGAATACATGAAAGAAGGGGCGCAGGTGCTGGATCCCTTCTGCGGCGCCGGGACCATGCTGATTGAACGCCATAAAGCAGTCAGGGCCTACACCTCCTACGGTGTGGATATCCAGGAGGATGCGGTGCGAAAGGCCAGAAAGAATACGGAAGCTGCCGGTATGGCGGCCCATTATATCAACCGTGATTTCTTCCAGTTCCGCCACGACTATCTGTTTGACGAGGTTATCACGGACATGCCGTTTCAGATGGGACACGTTACGGAAGAAGAGATATACGGGCTGTACCTGCGTTTCTTCGGCTGTATTGCCGGTTTCCTTAAGGAAGACGGCATCATAATCCTTTATTCGAGAAACAGAGGGTTTGTAAGGCCGCTGGCGGCCCGGAACGGTTTCTCTGTTCTGAAGGAATATGAGATCTCGAAAAAAGAAGGTACGTACGTTTTTATTCTTAACAGGATTTTTAACAGGAGGTAACCGATGGAGAATCAGGAACAGCATAAACGCCGTGTCCGTTATAAGGGGACTCATCCGCGTAAATATAATGAGAAATATAAAGAGCTGCAGCCAGATAAATATCCCGAGACGGTTGAGAGGGTGATTAAAAAGGGCAGCACGCCCGTCGGCATGCACATTTCGATCTGCGTAAAGGAAATATTGGAATTTCTTCAGATACAGCCGGGGCAGAAGGGGCTGGACGCTACGCTGGGCTATGGCGGACACACTCAGGCAATGCTTGAATGCCTGCAGGGAAAAGGCCATATTTATGGCCTCGATGTGGATGCCGTAGAGCAGGAAAAGACAAGAAAGCGACTGGAAGCCCTGGGCTACGGTCCGGAGCTTCTCACCGTCAGGAAACTGAACTTTGCGAATATTGATCAGGTGGCGGCGGAGGCGGGAACCTTTGATTTTGTGCTGGCGGATCTGGGGGTTTCATCGATGCAGATTGATAACCCGGACAGAGGCTTTTCTTACAAGAATGAGGGGCCGCTGGATCTCCGTCTGGATTCTGAAAAAGGAATCTCAGCGGCAGAGCGCCTTAAAGATATTTCCAGGGAAGAACTGGAGGGGATGCTGGCGGAGAACTCGGATGAACCTTATGCGGCTGAGATTTCCCGCGCAGTAATATCGGCGAGACGCAAAGGTACCGCCATTGATACGACGACGAAGCTGCGCAGGCTGATAGAAGAGGCACTCTCTTTCCTGCCGGAAGGCGAGAGAAAGGAAGCGGTCAAAAAATCATGCCAGAGGACATTTCAGGCCCTCCGAATCGATGTGAACAGTGAGTTTGAGGTGCTGGAAGAATTTCTGGAAAAACTGCCGGATATACTGTCGCCGGGAGGAAGGGCGGCGATCCTGACGTTTCATTCCGGTGAGGACCGCCTCGTCAAGAAATCGTTTAAGCGGTTAAAAAAACAAGGGGTTTACAGTGAAATTGCAGATGAGGTAATCCGTCCGACAGCAGAAGAGTGCAATATGAACAGCCGCGCCCGTTCGACTAAAATGAGGTGGGCTGTTAAGGCTTAAATAAATGAGGTTTCGCTGCAGCTACAGGATAAAGCATGTTTATGATTGGGGGAACGGGGGAGAGATACAGAAATGACGAAAAAGGAACTGGCTCTTGAAATAATAAAACGATTAAAAGAGGAATATCCTGATGCGGGCTGTACGCTCGATTATAACCAGGCATGGAAGCTTCTGGTTAGTGTCCGGCTGGCGGCCCAGTGTACCGATGCCAGAGTGAATGTTGTGGTTCAGGATTTATATGATAAATTTCCCGATGTGAAGGCGCTGGCGGAAGCGGACGTGGATAAAATTGAGGAGATTGTCAGGCCCTGCGGCCTCGGGCGCAGTAAGGCCAGAGACATAAATGCCTGTATGAAGATTTTGTGGGAGCAGTACGGAGGGAAAGTGCCGGAGGACTTTGACGCCCTGTTGAAGCTGCCGGGAGTCGGCCGTAAAAGCGCAAATCTCATCATGGGAGACGTTTTTGGAAAACCGGCCATTGTGACCGATACCCATTGTATCCGTCTGGTAAACCGGATGGGGCTGGTGGATAACATCAAAGATCCTAAAAAAGTGGAGATGGAATTATGGAAAATTATTCCTCCCGAAGAGGGGAGTGATTTTTGCCACAGGCTTGTTTATCACGGAAGAGATGTCTGTACGGCGAGAACAAAGCCTCATTGTGAGGAATGCTGTTTGAAGGATATTTGCGCCGGAAATGGCAGGTGACAGGATGACCTGGAATATTGCACCGGAAGTGGTTTCCCTCATTTTTCTGCTCATTATATGGACGTATTCGAGAAAGGGAAGCCATCTCCCTTCATTTAAGAACAGAACCTTCCAGTTGTGCCTGGTGATTACGTTCATCGCAATCGGCAGCAATATATTGTCCACGTTCATGATTTATTATCTGCATTCCGGCCTGCGGTGGATGACCTGGATTGTGACGACAGTATACTTTCTGTTTACGCCCCTGATGGGACTGATCTATTTTACATATGCGGCAGCTGTTCTCTTTGAGGGAAGCTCTTCACTGAGACGGGGGCTCGTTTTTTGGATGATTCCGGGTGTGGCCTACTCGCTGGTGGTACTGGCCAATCCGCTGACGGGAATGCTGTTTGTGCGGACGGATATGAAAGGGGAGGCTGTCTTTATCTCACCTATCTGGTCTTTTATTTTTACTGTCTGGCCAGTCTGAGCATGACGGTAATACACCGGAAACAGATTGAGCGGACGGTATACAGCATTCTGGCAGCGTTCCCGCTTCTTGCGGTATTTGTTATTTTAATCCAGCAGATTTATCCGGAAATTATTCTGACAGGGTCGGCGGCTACCTGTGCTATGCTGATAATTTATCTCCATTTGCAGAACCGCCAGATCTCGCGGGATTATCTGACAAATGTGCCAAACCGTCAGGAGCTTCTGGATATGATGGGGCTGCTGATTAAAAAGCATCCGGAAAAACAGTTTACACTGGCCGTGGTATCGCTTCGGCAGTTCCGGCAGATTAACAATGTCTGCGGCCAGCACAAAGGAGATGAATTTCTAAGGAAAATCTGCGGATATCTCTGTGAAATCGGTACCAGGGACGGTGTGTACCGCTTCAGCGGGGATGAGTTTGCCCTTCTCTTCACTTCGGAAAGTGACGGGGATATCAAGGAGTGCCTTGCTGCGATACGGGAGCGGATGAAGCAGCCCTGGGAAGTAGAAGAGTACCGGTTTACACTGTCGGTCGCGGTGGGAGTCATACGCCGGACACGAAGCGGCGATACGCTGGAAACGGCAATCAACTCCATCGAATATGCCGTTTTCCAGGCGAAGACAGGCAGACATGGTTTTATCTGCTATTGCGATGAGGTCATGCTCGCTGAACTGGAGCGAAGGAACAGCGTGATACAGATATTGAAAGATGAATTGAAAAACCCCTCCTTTGAAATGTATTATCAGCCGATCTATTCGGCAGAGGATGGAGCCTTTCATTATGCGGAGTCCCTGATGCGTCTCAATCACACGCCAATCGGCCCGGTCTATCCGTCCGAGTTTATTCCCGTTGCCGAAGAAACCGGCCTTATCATTGAAATCACCTATATTATTCTGGATAAGGTTTGTAAATATATTAACAGGCTGACGGAACAAGGAATTGAGGTGGGAGCAATCCATGTCAACTTCTCGGCGGTGCAGTTTTCAGAACCGGATTTGGCGCAGAAGGTACTGGATATTATAAAACGGAACGGAACCCCGTTCACAAAGATAAAGATTGAATTTACGGAGAGTACTCTGGCTGAAAATCCCAGACTGGTCACGGAATTTGCATATGAGATGAACCAATATGGAATCATGATTGGACTGGATGATTTTGGCACCGGTTATTCCAATATTTCAACGGTCTTTCACATTCCCTTCGGAACAGTCAAGCTGGATAAAAGCCTGGTATATGCTGCAATGGAAAAGAAAACAGCATTTTATGCCGTCAGGAACCTGATAAGTGCTTTTAAGAACCTGGGCATGCGCGTGATCGCCGAGGGAGTCGAGACAGAGGAGCAGAAACGGCTGGTTTTGGACTGTCAAGTTGATCAGATTCAGGGATTCTATTATTCCAGACCTATGTCAGAGGATGACATGGAGGCGTTTATGCTGGCACAGAGGGACAGCGCCTGCGCGGGCTCCTGATGATGATAATGAATTATTGCGGTAAACAGAACCGTCGTGCGTTCGAAAAAGAAAACAGTGTATGTGGCAGCGAAAAGATACATACCGGGAAGGAGGCATTCCGTGGACACGGATCTTATCTGTATTGCAGTCAGGGTTGCCGTCACCTGTATGGTCTTTGCCTATATTGTATACGCCCCTCTCAGGTGCCGTTATAAGCACAATGTCCCTGTTACTTGCTTGCTCGTCTTGCTGCTGATTGCGATCACAGTGGCGGTGACGATTCTGTTCCTGTCGTCCGGACGTAATTATTACAAATACAGTACCTTTGGAATTTTGCTGTGGATTTTTCTGGCAGTGCTGATTTTCTATCTGAGCGTCAGGTGCAGCCGCCTGGAAATCCTGTTTCTTGTGCTTGTAGTACTGAATCTCTACGTGAATATCATGGTCGTGGGAAAGGTAATGGGGCATGTACTCCACCTTCCCTTTTCCTGCGAGCTGTCAAAGCTGCTTTATGCGGTGCTGGTGCTTATCGGTTATATCCCCCTGCTCGGCAGCCTGTTCTTAGACCTTTATAAAAAAGTGATTGAGCTGAATGTGGCATCCTCATTCTGGCGGTTTATCTGGGTGATTCCTGCCCTCACTTATCTGGTTTTCTATGTAAAATTCATCAGCGATTACTGGAAAAAGCCGGTACATATGGGAACGGGGGATATCCTGTTCACAATTCTCTGGTCTTTTACGACCTACGCGCTGTTCTGGGTAACACTGCAGATGATTATCCAGACGCATGAGGGCATCTCTGCCATGGAGGATACAAAACGCATTACGATGCAGTTAGAGATGCAGAAGGAGCGGTATGAAAAACTGCTGGAAAATATTGAGAGCACCAGACGGCTCCGCCATGACTGGAGGCACCACCTGATGTCCCTGAACGGGTTTTCCGAGAACGGAGATATGGAGCAGCTTCAAAGCTATCTCAAAAAGCTGATACCGGAATATGATGCGTGCCGGGATTTTTCTCTCTGTAAAAATCATGTGGCTGATGTGATACTTCAACATTATGCCGGTATGGCGCAGAACCACGGAATCGAGACGGAAATCACGGTGGATCTGCCGGAGGAATGCGGTATAGCTGATACGGATTTATGCATTATTTTCGGTAATCTGGTGGAGAATGCAGCCGAGGCCTGTATTGCTCAGAGTGAAGGCAGAAAATATATTAAAGTGAACGCATGCAGGAAAGGCCGGCAGTTGATTTTAACGATAAAGAATACATATGGAAATCAGATTAACCGGCAGAAGGGGAGATTTTCCTCAACTAAACACGAAGGAGCCGGAATCGGCCTGGAGTCGGTTAATAAAGTGGTGGAGAAATATCAGGGGGTCATGAAAGTAGAATATGACAAGACATATTTTACTGTCTGCGTGATGCTCAATGCTCAGACTGAACCGTGAGAATACGCACAGTCAGCCTTTTGCAGCCGGACAGGAAACAGTTAAGGGACTATCGCCGTGGCGGGCGGTAGTCCCTTATTGATGACGGTGACCTGTGCGCGGAGCGTGCAGGTTATCGTTTATACAGAACCGCTTTTCACCGGCCGGTGAAAAGGATTTAGTTTGTAAATAACTGTGTCCAGTAATCTACACCGGAGGCGCTCTTATAATGGCCTACTCCGATTTTAGTAAAATTACCGTTTAAGATATTGGCGCGGTGGCCGGAGCTGTTCATCCAGCCCTGCATTACACTTGATGCGGAAGTCTGGCCGTAGGCAATATTTTCTCCGGAACTTCTGTAATTCACGCCGGCTTCGCTGAGCGCGGTGGAAAAACTGCTGCCGTTCGGTCTTGTGTGGGAGAAATTAGTCTCGATCTCACGCGCTCTTCTCTGGGCCGCGCTTGTGACGGAACGGTCGGCTGTCAGAGGTGATAGGCCTGCCTTTGCCCGCTCTTCATTGACCAGATTTACTACCTGAGCCGCCGCATCGTCCTGGTTGATTTGTCCGTCCCCGGTGATACCTCCGTCGATGATACCGCCATCGATGATACCGCCGTCAGTGCCTCCCTGGCCGCCGAAATCCGGGATAGGAAACAGATTATCCGGCAGCATGCTGCCCGGTATCTGGCTGCCCGGAAACATGTTATCCGGAAGCTGGATTCCGGGGAAACCGTTTTCACAGTTGAAGGAATTTAAGTTTCCGCTGATTACGATAGCCTGTCCGTTTCCTCCCGGAAGCGTATATGTATTGACGGCAGCCTGGGCTGTCATCGGGGCTGCGGCTCCTGCTGCAGTCATGGCTGCTGCGGTAAAGGCATAAATTAATGATTTTCTCATGGTAATTTCCTCCTTAATATTACATAAATATTACAATATTGTTACTAAATGATTATATCATACTATTTATGGTAATTATCAAGGGAATAAATGGGAATCCGGTACAGCTATTGATGCAATACTGTAATAGGGCGTATTTGAAAATTCATTCCTGCCATCTGCCTGTCCTAAGGAATAAAACGGTAGCCCAGTCCTCTGACTGTGACAATATGTTCCGGTTTCTGCCTGTCCTCTTCGATCTTGCCCCGCAGGCGGTTGATATAGACCATGATGGCATTGTCATCGACTGCGACGCTGGTGCCCCAGACATGCTCATAAATCATGTCTTTGGTAAATACCTGCCCCGGATGCTTCATGAACAGCAGCATCAGGCTGTTTTCTTTGGAAGAGAGGGAAATTTCCTCTTCTCCTTTGTAAAAGCGCATCGTGGAGGTATTATAAGTGAACGGTCCGCAGTCCAGGACATCGGAGTGGTCCAGAACCATATTCTTGTTGCGCCGGATCAAAGCCTTTACCTTAGCACCCAGAACAAGGGGCCGGAAGGGCTTGGTAATATAGTCGTCGGCCCCCAGTGACAGACCGTACAGGGAATCATAATCCTCGTTCCTGCCGCTGATAATCATAACGGGAGTCTGGATGCCCTGGCTGCGGAGCTTCTTAATTACGTCGAAGCCCTCCATATCGCCCAGGGTGATGTCCATCAGGATCATGTCGTAAGAATGGTTCTTTAAAAGGTTCAGAGCGGCAAGCCCGCTGTCTGCAACCGTGGTTTCCAGCTCATTGCTGTGCATTACCTTTTCCAGCAGTCTGCAAATCGATGGATCGTCGTCTACGATCAAAACTTTATCCGCCATAGTATCCCCCAACCAATGTTTTTACTTTAAACTGTGCCCGAAATGTTCAATACGATAATAAAAATAAGATGTACTTATTGCTGGAATTATTATAATATTAAGAAGAGTACAAGTCAATATCAGGTGAAAATGGAGATTTAACTGAGGTTGGGAGGACGCGTCCGGAACGGACCATGTCCGGT
>OFOU01000182.1_pt1 | contig 59185 bp, 77 predicted proteins | sample 1542061 | NCBI WGS metagenome assembly OFOU01 (sample SAMN04209239, study PRJEB22552) | human gut metagenome | biome: gut; material: feces | host: Homo sapiens | place: USA: Oklahoma
ACTTCCTGCAAGTTTGGCTACATCATTGATGGCCCCGTCCTGTACCTGCTGCCCCGCTTCAACCGCTGCCACTTTTTCTTCAATCCGTTCCACGTCCGTTTTATGACGCAGACTATAAGTTGTAAGCACCGTACCGTCGGAAGCCACCACAGACGTTTCAGACACCAGCACAAGGTCGGTATAGGTTCCGGCCGTCAGCCCGGCGCCGTTTTTAATCTGCACAGCAGCCAGGTTGTCCGGAGTAAGCAGCTCCCATGTGGCAAGCATCGCCGTCCGGTCAGCAGACACCACCTGTAATGCTCCCAGGCTGGCTCCGGCCTCCAATTCAACCTCCATATTATTTTTTAAAATCAGTTTGTCTTTACTCATTCTTTTTCCTTCTTTCTTTTTATTTTTTACTCAGTTAAATTGTTATTTCCAGCTCCCCCACGATGAATCAACACAAGCACGGCTATAAAGTGTCCCAGAATCGTCAAGTGCTATTTGTCCCAACATGCTACTATCCCTTTTCACAGCAATAATGTAGCCATTATTTGCGCTAGGGATATTTTTAGACCGATTTGAATACCTATGTACGCCAGAATAAATCGCATTCAAATCCGTTTGTTCGGCTGATTTGTTTTCCAAATCGAAAGAATTCTGTTTCATCTCGCCATTTAACTGATTATATTTGTTTAATAAGTCAGTTAAGCGCTGGTCGATAATCGGCCCAAGTGCCGCACTTAATACCATTGATGCGTCCGTCGAAAGAAAATTATTAACAATCTTCGTTATGTCAATCTTTCCGTCAACAAGTTCTTTTAGGTTTTTCGCCGTTGCTGCGTCAAACGCTTTTAACCCTGCGACCGTCTGTGTGTATCCATTCATCAGGTCTGCTTTTGTTAGTGCAGTACTTCCTATATCCGGCTGTAATTGTTCGATTAGCGTCGAAAGATATTCAACGTATGTCTGTGCCTGATTCTTGATTTTTTCAAGTTCCGTTATATATGGTCCAGCCGGTATTTTTTTGTCATAGACCGGATTGTACCTTACTGTAAAAATAAAAGCCGCTGTTGAAACTCTCCCCCCATCATATTCTATTGTTACGGTTGCCACTGTCTTTCCTGATGTTTCCAGTTCGTTTCCCGCAAAGGTATATCCGTACATTCCCTGCGTTCCAGATAGTTCTCCCGTCACTATGTTTCCATCTGCGCGAAGGAAAGAAATGCCTGCCCGGGTGTCTCCGGTTATGTATTGTTCGTCATCCTTCACGACAATTGTCAGTTTTGCTTCCCCGTAGTCCCCTTGTGTAAATGCAATATCCGTCTGTATGGCCTGGGGAGACTTTAAATTTAAAATTACATTTTGTGTCACGCCTTATACCACCTTTCCTAAAATCACGTAGGTTCCGCCGGTTCTGGCCATTATTACCTTATCTCCCACCGCCGGTGTATAGACCGAGAGAAATTTATATGATTTCTGACTATTTTTTGTTTCTCCGTAAAATTTTACAATCGGGCGGCCGCCGGATAGCTCCGCCACCTCTGCTATACGGAAAGCTTCTGCATCCCGTCCAAAAAACTCTCTCTCTTCCCTGATTTTGTCTTTGCTGTTATTAAACATCATATTAGCGTTATCCTTTTTATGTTGTGTGTCATGTTCCCTCCTATCGCAAGTTCCATCGACCATGAGCTTTCAATATATTTTTCCGCCAGGCCCATTTTGTCGTGTCGTACAAAATAACAGTCTTTATATCCATGGTGAGGCATTAATGCAGTTGTCAACGACATAGAATCATTTATTTGTGACTTTTCCACAGCCACTCTTCTTGTATAGTCATCCAGCGTGTCCTGATCCGCTATATCATCTACCGCTTCAATATCTACAATCTTTCTCCCTCGCCTAACTGTGCTTAAAATGCTATCCACCGAGTCGTTTATATACTCACTTCTCATCGGTGCGGCGTCCGGGTTTTCCACGTATCTGATTATCACGTTTGGTACATTGTATAAATCCTGCTTCCTGCTGGCTCCCGGCCTTATGATGCTTAGCTCATCTGTCAAATACTCGTCCTCTGCCCGACGCCCGCTCGGTACGATATAGCGCTCGGATACAGCCGTACCGGTGCGGTCAAAGTGCAAAGGATTGTAGTTGATTGCGTACAATAAATCGTTTACCACCGTCAGTTTATCCGTTCCAATTTCAAATTCCAATGCATTCGGTACGGTCAGGTTACTTCCCTCGATGCTTACTTTTGTCACTCCTGCGGTGGCGAGAATACTCCGAACTTCCTGATCATACTTCGCCCCCTGGGGTATATATAATCGGTCCGTAAGCTTGTCCTCTTTTAAAATTACGCTTTTATCATAGCAATCCACATTATATGTTGTATGTCCTCCGGATGAAGAAATCTGCGGTGATGTCATGATGTAAACACCAAGCGGAAATCTAATCCATCCAGCAGGAGATAAAAGCATCATATAGGCTGCCAATCTTGCATCAACCAGATTTATCCCCTGTACCTCTTTTTCCGCCATCGAAAACGACGCCGTTCCCATAATCTCCGCTCCGGCATCGAACGAAACGTTTCCTTTTATGCTGTGCAATGTCTTGACGTATTTTTCCTGGCTGTTTAACAGGTCGCATTCAAAGGATATCTGCCTGTTTTCCTTTAGAAGTTTTTTGATTTGTCTATCGGTATAACCATTCTGTGATAAATCATACATTGTCAAACCTCACCTTCTCTTCATAGTCAATTTCAGTCATGGTAATTCCAACATTGTATCCGCCAAACAATAATTTCTGTGTCATGGATAAGGCCCCTGCCGAACAGAACATTCTACATTCTTTGTTCCTTATGCAAAATGTCTTTCCCATACTGACTAATCTTTCCAGATAGTTCGCGTCTGCGGTATATAAAAATCCAGATAAATTAATAGTTCTTGTGATTAAATCGCCTACTTCCATTACCGGATAATTCCTCCCGGTGTAAGTAATTAGGCTTTTTTCACGTTCTGTGCCGATTCCCAGTTCCATTTCTTCGTCTTCAGACAGCAACAGGCGAATTCGTTTTTTTCGGTCATCGACCGGAGCAATATATGTCCCACGATACGATATGTACACCTCTGCAATATCGCTATCCGTATAAGACTGTGTGTATGCCCTGATGAAGTATCGATACCGCTTCCCGGAACACATTGTAAAATCCTCATATCGTTTTTCTGTCGTCTGTGCGATTGGAATAAATTCTCCTTCATTCTCCGAACGGTATATAAAGTACGTCGTTGCATTCCCGGAATATTCAAGGACCGCAAAATCCCCTTGATTGTATGTTTTTAATGTTGGCTTGTTCGGTTTTGTTCCTGAAATAGTAAACGTTCTGGATATCCAGTCGCTCCACATATCGTATAGGTTCGATATCCTTAGCAATGCAACGTACATCCCATCTGGCAGTATTATATCAGGGACATAAACATCATTAATCCCTCCAGCAATTCTTCCGCTGTCGTATATAGTAACTGCATTTTTTGTTATCTGGATTTGTGCAGCAACTTCCTCCGCTTTGGCTGCCTCCCATTTAATTTCTGTTATTGCGCTGTTTTTTACACTGCTTATTTCCGGTGTTGGTGGTTTTCCTACCACAAAAAATTGTGCGGTCGAAAACTCCGAACTTAGTCCTTTTGCGTTATAGGTCTTTACCCTCCATTCTACGACTCCATTCGCAAAGCTTGACGCATCCATCGTGTGGTGTTTGTTCGGCGATGTTACCGTCCTTGAATTCCACACTGTATCAGATTGCATTTTCCATCCAAATTCATATTTCGCTTGTCCAGTCGATGTCCCGGCATTGTATTCCCATTCAAACGTGACAGCTCCCGAGTTTTCTAAAATATCTCCAATTGGGTACTTTAATGTCGGAGGGAGCGGGGTTGAATCCGTATAGTTGATTACGATTTGGGCCGGGTTCCCCCCTTCGATCGTGGAAAATAACACTCTGCGATCTCCTCCGCTAGAATTGATTGACAGAGTGAAGTTGTTTTTCCCCAAATTTCCTGTTATTAAATTTTCAATATCGAATTCGATCCAGGCGTTATACGAAGAAGACTCTGCCAGAAAAACAAAATTCCCTCCCGATTCTAACACTACATGATTAGCATACTGGGCAAAGTCTTCGTAAAGTAACCCGTTCGGCAGTCTGGATGATATATCGTAAAGTTTTGCAAAAATTTTTTTATTTGCGTCGCTTTCCTTGCAGTACAATCTTAGTTTTGCTGACGATATTGATATATCGGTTAGTGCAGGAATATTGAACTGGATAATTCCAAACGAATTATTTCCAGATACCATCATTTCCTCACTGCCTGCGTATGGACCCGAGAATTTATTGACATATGTATCATATACTGCATTTACAGTTGCCACTCCCATTATATTCTTGCCACCCCCGTTCGGTATGCCATCTGTTCCCTTTCTGCCAGTTCAACAAGCCTGTTAAATTCCTTCACATTTTCCGACTGAATATTAAAAACATAGGTATTCCCCGAACCTTTCATCCTCGACGAATCTCGATTGCTATATATCCTGCTGCCACGCGGCAATTCTACAAGCTCTGGGCCTTCTTCGCCTACCCAGGTTTCACCTCCACCGTAATACTCTGTTCCTCTGGCATTATATTTCGGCTTCGATTGTCCACTCTTTTGGGCTGCATTTACTATTTCATTTCCGACCGTTTTGACTTCGCTCATTGACTCTTTTATGGCCGACGCCCCTCCAACGACCAATGCAATAGCCGCTGCAATTGCAAGCAATACTATTAATAGCGGAGCCAATCCCGCCGTTGCTGATGCGCCCCCAGCTCCAAGCGTTGCAGATGCGGCGGCGGCTAATAGTGACTGATTCCTGAAAGATATGATTGCTTTTGTTACAAATCCAAACACTATAAGCAAGGTGCCAAAAACCGCAGACGCCACAAGAACTGGCGTTGGAATCGAACCTATTATATCTACTAATTTTGTAAGTATCGGAAGCAGGGCGATTCCCAATTGCAATTTTACCGCCTCGACTTTTCTGTTCATTTCCTGCATTTCGTCATCAAGCTCTCCTGCGCTTTGCAATAAGTCATTGCTCAAAACATACCCCGTCTCATGCGCTTGATTTCCAAGTTCTCTCAGGCGTTTGCTGCCAGCTTCAATTAATGGATTTAAATCCCTTGCGGAGCGTCCAAATATATCCATCGCCATACTGTCTCTCTCTGTTTCGTTGTTTATATTTCCCAATGCATCGATTAAATCATAAAATGTTGTTTCGGCATCTCTTAACGTCCTATCTGTCTCCTTGTATCTCACCCCAAGTCTGGCAAATTCTTTTTGTAAATCTTTATTCCCGTCCCGCGCGTCTGACATCTTCCGAATCATTTTTGTTATCGACCCGTTCATTGTTTCAACTGATACGTCAACAAATTCTGAAGCGTACTGTAATTCCTGTAATGTATCTGTCGATAATCCGCTTGTTGATGATAGTGTCAATAGGTTATCGGCCGTTCTGGATAACTCGAGACTGAGATTTGCGTATATTCCTGTAATCCCCCCTATCAAGGCAGCACCTTCAAATAACTGCTTGTTTACTCCGTCAAATTTAGAAGCGAATGATTCTAAAGCAGGATTCATTTCTATTCCGAAGAAATCTGCTGTTTTTCGTATGGATTCACCAAACGAATCATTCTTTTTCTCTGCTGCCCCCATTGCCTTTTCTGTCTCTTTCAATTGTCCTTCCAATTTCAAAAGACTTGTCCTTTGTTGTAAAAGAGCTTTGTCCGCGGCATCTACTGCCTTTTCATTATTTTTATTCGCACTTGTTGCTTTGTCATAGCTTTTTGCAGCTTCAGAAACAATCTTTTTCTGTAATTCAATTTTTTGAGTGAGGAAATCGTGTTTTATTCTGAGCTGGTCTGTTTCCGTTCCGTATACTTTAGCCTCTTCTGATGCTCTATTGAATTCTGCCGTTAAAACCCCCATCTTTCGGTTACATTCCGTAATTCCCCCCGAAAAATCAGAATAGTCAAGACCTAACACAATTGTTTTTTTATATGTGTTACCCAATGTCCCACCCCTCAATCTGTTTCATGCTGCTTATCGTTTCGCTTTCTCTTCTATCGTTAAAATATTTTGATTCATATATTTCTTCGTTAATTGCCGCATTCTGCATGTTTTTTTCATCTACATACATGTCAATCATCTTTATGATTTTTCTAAATGTAGATGTCCAAAACTCCGGATCGGTTCTTTTCATTTTGATACAGTACATATAATACAGATAATCAAAATCAAAATTTATAGCGACAGATTCATCATGAGCCGATCCATAATTTTTTTTATTGCTTCCTGCCTCTCTTCATCTAGAGAATTTATCAATGATTCATTAAACATTCTTATTATTTCCGCCCCGGAAGAAGGCGCCATACGTTTTGACAGCGCCGCCGCATCCGAATAACTTAATTCCATTTCCTCCGAAGCATTTACCGCAGAAAATAGGCACAGAGCCAGCATGTCAACTTTCTGTATCGTGTCTTTATTAATTTTCATCTCGGCCAATTTGTTTTGAAATATAAAAACACACTTCATATTGAAAATTCCATGTAGCTCTCTTTTATTTTCTGGATCTCTTAATACAATCTCTTCAGCCGGACTAATATCAATAAACTTTTCCATTATAATCTCCTTATACTACTGACGGCGCCGGTGGTGTTGACGGCCCCGCTTTAAACCAGTCTTCGACTTGCTTTGTTGTTAAGTCTGCATTTGCTGTGTCTGCAAAGTATCTCAACTCTCCGTCAAAATCACGCGGAACAAAATTAATTGTAATGCTGTCTGTCGAAAAGTTGATACTGTCTGTTGACTGCTGCATCGTTCCGTTAAACGGCTGCGCCCGTCCTTTTAAAAGCCAAACTAATTCATTACACTTATTGGTCCCCTCTACTTCAAATCCAACCGCTAAAAATGGGGCTTCGTCTCCCGCTTTCTCAATCAGGATTCCATTTTCGTATTTATGCCCCAGGATTTCTGCACGATCCTCGATTGCGATTTTGTTAACGTCCAATACTGCGGCCATTCCATTCAGCTTTGCAATATTTTCTGATTGCGCTCCCTCCCCGTAAAGCACACCAGAGGCCAGCGACGGTGTAAGCTGCACCTGCATTGCCTTCCCAAGTGGTTTTACCTCTCCATATTCAGCTCCGGCCGCTGTATCACTTGTTAACAATGCATAAACCATATTTTTGATATTGATACGATTTGTTTTCTTTGATTTATTTACCGCCATGTTTACTCCTCTCTTATTTTCGAAAACTGGATCATGGCACGCCACGCTTTCCCGTTTGTGTCATACATGTATGTAATATCCGGTATTGTAGTTGATGCGTTCGTCTGGATGTCGTCGCTCAGTTTTCTTGCCCTGGTTTTTATTGTTTCTCGGCTTCTGTCCCAAACATCAATTTGATATCCTTCCAGTCCTTCGCTTTCAGCCCCGTCTCCTTCCAGCCCCGACGTATCTGAAAGATGGGACCATGTTGCGCATGGAGGTATGATTGGTTCAAACAATTCAATGACCGGAATCCTTAATGATTCTACAATCAAGCTTTTTATTTCCATTACTGCACCACCTTCTTCAGCATCTCGTCGATTATTTTATTAGTATCTCCTTCAGACGCCGTTACCGCGCGGCTCATGAAATTAGTCCCCTGTACAAATGTCATTCCATCCCTGGCTATATGTCCATCGCTGACTGGCCCCCACTTATAACCTGTCATTTTCCCGCCGCGCACGCTCACATAATGATTACCCATCTTGTCTTTTCTGACACTCGACTGCACATCATCCTTCAGATGGATATATGGCCTGCTGCCGTCATAGTTTGACGGCATGATTTGTTTTGCCCTTGTCTCAACGTCGGAGTTGTGGAGGAACCGAATTACATTCTTCTTAATGTTCCTTCCGATTTTCCCTAAAACAGCTTTTTCCTGATTCTGTAACTCCTTCGGTAAGGCATTCAGCATCTCATCGATTGACTTTACCGATTCTTCATAATCCATATTGACTTTCATATCATCACCCAATCGTCAATTCTATTTCATCATTTTCCTGCGCTTCGTACGTTCGGTATATGTTATATTTTCTTTCATTGTATATGACTTGTGATGGTTCCTCGATGGTTCCGTCATCGTTTACCACAAAACTTAATTCATAATCCGGCTGATATATGGATAGGGTTAACCTGGGGCGAAGTCCAACGGCATAAGCAGCGTAATATTCACTCCTTACTACCGATTTCTTTTCACAGAATACCCCCGTTTCCTTATCGGTAATGTTCTCTCCGGTTGCTTTTCTGGTTATCAGTGTACATTCGTCATTTCTCATGGCTGTTTCTCCGCTGGCAGTCCGTACCCGGTTGCCATCTGCATCTGTGCCTTCTGTTCGTCATAGGCCGCCTTCATTCGTTCCATTTGGTCGTCCGGCCCCAGATACACCGCGCAGTATGTAATTACTGCGCGGCCAATCAATGGATCATCAGGATTCTTATTGCTTACTCCTGCGATTTCTAAGTCCTTCAGTGCCGCTTGGATAAGATCCGCTATCTCTGAGTCGAAGGCTGTCGTTTTGATTCTCAATGCCATCTTCACTTTTTCCAGCATAGCCTATCATCCCTTCTTTTTATGAACCGCTTTTTGGAATCTTCAGGGCTACAAATCCATTCTTCACCACAACGTCTCCGCCGATTTCTACATCTCCCCGGATCGTATCCATAAGTTTATCAAAAGCAAAATCTTCTGATATGCGGATTTCGTAATCGGAGAATAAGTCCAGTTCGAAGCACTGTGGATTTCCATAAAACATTGTAAGCGTATCGGCGGATGCAGACTGGGCAGTTCCGGCGCAGGCCGTCAAATTGCTATTGATGCAGTACCGCACCGACAGACCACCGTCTTTGATAATTCCGGTATTGGGGTTATCTGTATCCGGTTCGATTTCATATACCGCCTTTTTCTCATTTGTTCCTCTTATGTCTCCAAACGCAATCAGGTCAAGCTTGTTTAAAAACAGCACAGCTCCACCAACGACGCTTTCGTCTCCCCCGTACGCCAGTGTGATTTTTCTTAAGGTTTTTTCATCAATGACCCCCTTAGAGCCGGTGACTGTAGCTGTAACACTTTCATTCAGTGTGGATTCTTTTAATGCTGTTGTAACCAAAATTGCAGCTTTTTTCCTCAAAGAGGTTAACGCCTGCTCGTGTACCTTCTGCTGATAGGCAAGCGGTGTCTGTTTTTTCGCCTGCTTTGAGATGTAGGATAAAACAGCCACGGAATCCGGCGTGATGGTAACAAATCCAAAGGTCGGCTCTTTATTCGTGGCCGCCCCTCCTTCTGTCTGGTTGTCTGCCGCTTCCGTGTCCGTATCGATATAGGCAACTTTATTACTCCCCATGCCGGTACAGTTGACGATTTTTACCAAGTCAATAATGCTTGATACTTTTTTCCCTACACTATCGTTAATACCGCTTACCTGTGTCGGCGTCGCCAGCTTCCCTCCGCTTATCAGGACAGAACGGACTTCTTCTGATTTGACATTGGTTCTTCCTGTCTCAGCAAATTTTTTTGCTCGTGCCTCGGCCTCGTTTTCTCCTCCAAGGTCTTTCAGCTTTCTTGTTGTCGTTCCATTTTCCCTGACGTCATCCTCTAACTTTCTTCTCTTCTCCGCCTGTGCTTCCAGTTCTGCTCTGCGTTCTTTCAACTGCCTAACTTCTTCTGTCAGTGCATCTAGATCAGCATCCCTGTTTTCCATTTCCGCCTTAATCGCTGCCATTCTCTCTTCAATGTCACTCATCATCATTTCTTTAATTGTCATTTCATACCTCCATCAGTAAATTTAGTTTTTTTAATTTTCTCGCCCGTTCCAGTCTCTCCGCTTCAATTTCCGCGATCACTCCGTCGCTAAATTTCCGGGCGCTAATTGATGTCGCGTCATTTGCCGGTATTGATACCGGGCTGACATCATATAGCTTGCTTATCTTTTTTATTGTCCTAAGACAGGTTTCAACATCATTTTCGTAATCTTCTGTATAGGTTTTCTGGTCTTCCTTTACCGTAAATCCAAACGACATTTTATCTGTATACCCGCCTTTTATCTCCTGATATAATTGACGTCCGATATCTGTCCCTGATAGGTCCGCTGTGATTTTCAGCCCCACGGAATCAACTTCCAGCTTCAACGTATTGTTTTTATTTCTCGCGAACACACGCCCTTCATGGTCGTACTGCATGATTACATCCGACATGTCACATTCCGTAAAGGCTCCCGGGTCTATCTGCTCGATTATTTTGTAATATCTGCCTTCATACAAGGTATAGGGCTGATTAAATGTAGTTGCGTATCCTTCTACCGTCATAGCGTCCGGCTCTTCTTCCAAGGCCCTGACACTCATCGTCATACCTCGATATTCCCGGCCATCCTCCAGTTTATTAATTTGTTTATTTGTCAGTGCCACTTGTCAGGTCATCCCCTTTCTTTGTTATGCTTCCATCAATCCCCAGGAGATAGTATTCCCCCCGGATACTGTACGCCTGCCCCATTCCATTCGGGATCGGCGGAAGGTTCCATATTTCTCTGATTTCGTCCCGGTTCATGATTCCCCGGTCTGCCATTTGCGCTGATACGTTTAACTTTTCCGAATTGCTCATGTATTGCAGCCGGTTCGCCGTCGCCATGATGAATGATTTTGCGGCCCGTTCTTTTTCACTGAACAGCATTTTTGTTGTGACGTCTGAAAACTGAATGGCAAACGGTTCGATTCCCCCCTCGTAAAACGCGCTCCAGGCATCCCCGTAGGCTTTGTTTTGCAGTATGTCGTCGTTTACCCCGTAATAATTAAATACGTTTGTTTTGATTGCCGTCATCTGCTGTGCATCAATCACAAATGGGCTTGATTGTATCTGTTTAATATCCGAATATGTATTGGGGAAAAGCAGAACCCCGCCGGATTCTTTTTTTAAATTTTCGTTTGTAAAACGTTCCCGTTCTTTTGTCAAGTCTTCTGTTTTTGTAAAATTAGTAACCCGCGCCATAAATCGGAAGGTTGCCGAGTTTTTAACTGCCTCTTGTATCCCCTGATTTTGAATATCAATCAGCTCCATTGTCGGTGTCAGTGCCGTATTTGACTCTCCGAAAAAATCATCCGAATACTGAAACTTTGTCATAATGCCGCATCGATTCATTTCGACTACAGCCGTGTTCCCATTTTGGAATGTGTAAGAAAGCCACGGTTCCCCTCTATAATCTTTTATCTCGCACAGTGACGGAAGAATCGGATATATTCCGGTTATCTCCCCGTAATCATCCTCTACCGGAACAATAAACGCTGTGTTTTGTACATCAAGAATCGTTGATAACCGGTATAGAAACTGCCCCCATGTTTGCCATTGGTTTGGCCCATTCTTTAACTTCGTTTGTAACTTCGGCTTTGCACTTCCCTGCGGATTGACCGATAATTTGCTGATATGCGTTGCTCTCGCATGGATCGCGGCCCGGACAAGCTCGCTCTCATAAATAGCGCCATTCCAACTTGTAAAGATTGGCGTGTATCCGGTAAAGGTCTGAAAGAAATCGGCCGCATTGCCTTTTACTGGTCTTTTAAACACTTTATTAAACAGCCCCATTTTTCAACTGCCCTCCTATCTCTCCATACCATTTTTGTCTCACTGTCATAGCATCCAGTAGTGCGGCTCCTCCATCGATATGATCTGATTGTGTTATTTTAATTGCCTTACGTTTTCCGCTTTCTGCGTCAATCTTTAATGCCATGTTTAACAGATGTACTTTTAATAAGTCATTATCTCCGATGCAAACCACTCCATCTTTTATCAGCCCTTCCGTCTCCTGGATTACCGGCGTTAAGTTGTAGCCCTGATAAACGTCATCCATGTGAAAGCCATATTGTTTCATGTCCTGTACCAGGTATTGGGCCGTATAACGGTCGTATCCCGTCTGAAGCGGATAGATACTATATTCTTCGACAAGCATTTTGAACCAGTCAAAACAGTCTTGATAATCAACAAAGTTTTCCCCCGATAGCTTCAGTATCCCCCTCTGCACATATGCTTGATATGGGAGTCCATCCCTTATCGTTGCCTCCTCTATCTTTTCCGCAGGCAAGAAAAATTGTGCTAAGACGTATAATTTTTCATCTTTTTCAATGACTGCCATACAGGCTGTGAGGTCCGTTGTTTGAGATAAGTCAATCCCTCCGACACAGTATGATTCTCTAAAATCTTCGAGCCGCAGGTGTGGGCCACAGCATTTTTCTACATCCTGTGCCGATAACCATGCCTGTGTACTGTTCTGTTTAATATTGCAGTATTTTGTCAGAAACTCCGCTTTTTTACTTAAGCTGCCTTCCGCTACTGCGATTTCCTCTATCAGATAATCCACCGATACCGACACGCCTAAGTTTGGGTTCGATTTTCTCAGTTCGTTGATGTCGTTCCATTTTTCCACATCATCAATCATGTACAAAAATGGTGCCAGGCGTTTTTCTTTTGAATCTCCAAGCAGGAACCGGGTTGCTCTTTTTACCAGCTCATCATAGATTCCCTCGTTGATGTACCCTGATGTGCTGATTGAAAGAATGATTGGCTGCTTTCTTGCACCTAGAGCCGATTTCATAACCTCGTATTGCTTAAGCCCCTGGTCCCCCGGCCAACTGGCAACCTCGTCGCAAACCGTCAGATGTGGATTAAATCCATCCGACTTCTTTGCGTTAAAAGCAATTTTCTTCACGCTGCTGTTCGTGCTTTCCACATAAAAATCTGATTTCCGTCTTTTTATCAATGCTTGTAATTCCGGTTCTTTTTGAATGGTCTGCCAGAACGATTGATATACCAAATCAGCCTGATCCAGCTTCGGAGCTACACAAAACACTTTCGCCCCATACTCCCCGTCGAGAAATAAGCAGTAAGCAATAATCCCGGATGCAAACAGTGTTTTTCCGTTTTTTCTTCCAATGACAATTAGAAACTCTCTGAAAATTCGTATTCCGGCCTCATCAACAATTCCGAACATAATTGATACGGTGGATTTTTGCCATGTCTCCAGCTTCAGAAGATCATCCCGGCCTTCGCAATGATGGCAAAAAGTTTCAATGAATTTTATAGCCCTGTTTGCCTTTTTCTGGTCAAATATAAACTGCTGACTTTCCAGCCCTTTTATGATGTATTCATAAAATAATCGAATCCATTTGCCAACAACTGCGGAACCATCCTGAATTGATTGATAATATTTCAGTATGTAATTATCCATCCCTCATCAGCTCCTTTAGTTTTCCCTCGTTGCTGCTGGGCGGTGTCAGTTCATTTAGCTGTTTGATAATTGCCTGATAATTCTTGTCCGTCGAAGTGAACAGTCTGGCCGCCGGTCTTTCCCGTTCGTACGGCTCCGTCTTTTCTGACTGTGTAAAGCTTTCCGTCTCTCCGTTCTCCTGGATGTCTTCCCATAGTTGATTTAGCCTTACCCGGAGTCTTGCCGCTTGCACAATTAATCCTTGTGCCACTGCAAATTTATTCGGCGGCAAGTTCTTATAAATCTTTGTAAGTCTTGCTATCTCTGATTTTTCTGTCACTATTTTTGCTGCCATTTTCCTCCTTCCTGGGTAGGGGTCCTTCGCGCATTGGAGCGGAATATCATTCTAGGGGACTCGGTGAAATTTTCTTTCACAAATTATTTTGAATAGGGGGGAGTCGTTGTCACATTTCCAAACTCATCAACGAAATATCTCTTCTTCCTTCCGTGTAGCTTCGCATGACAATCCATGCACACCAATTCTAGATTGTTAAATGACATCGTGACCTCCGGCTTTGTAATGTTCTCCGGTGTTATCTCCGTTTTGTGATGCACAATCTTTCCCGGCTTATATATTCCCTGCCTCAAACATTCTTCGCATAGTCTCCCAACGCTCTTGGCATATCTATCCCTGCATAGTTTCCATTCAGTGCTGTCGTAAAATTCACGCGCGAACTCTCTCGCCACATTTCCACATCCCGTTCTTCTTTCAATTTGGTTCCTTTTCCTAGTACGCTAAAGGCGCCTGCACATTATGCGCAAGCGCCTTTCGAAAAGGAGGTTCATCATGAACTATTACATAGTATCATTATATCATTTTCTTACGGGCATTGTGGGCAAGTTTACGTATCTGTAAAATATCCTGGATGCAGTCCGTCTATCCATTCCTATCAAATCTCCAATCTTTTCCCAATTCATTCCATTTATCACCCTGTATTGTATTATGTCGCATTCTGGAAACGGAGCTGCACTTATGTATTCGTCCAGTTCCATCCTGTCTACTTGCAATTTCTCCTTGTAATATTCGACCTCTCTGTCAATACGCTCTTTTTCTTCGATGTACCATTCCCCAAAGCTTTTCCTTCCTGCTCCCTTTGGCATGTTAGAGGCTATATTCTTTTTATATGGATTAAAGCTTTCGTGGGCAGCCATTTCCTGATAAAGTGACTTTAACTTATTCATGTCTTTTTGAACCGAGAAGAGCTTTTCTAATTCCATTTTTCCTCCTTCGATATTTCCGACGGTTCTTTTGGAACGATTGGTATATTTCTTATGATATCCTTATGTTTGCGCAGCTCATTAGTCGCCTGCTGCCATCTGGCCGCAAACGTCCTCTTTCTTTCTTTTTGAACTTCTCTTATGAATCCAATCGCCCATTCTAAGGCGGCAACATCCTTGTCCCAAATGTCGCCCTCTTCCTGACTCATCTCCTGGTGATGCGCCTTTATCTCTTTCAATTTTTCTATTCTATTCATTTTCCACCTCAATGGGCGGCCGGCCGAACCGTCCCCGTATGCACGCCATAGGCGTTTATGATTGATTTGTTATCCTGCTACTCCATAGCGGCGTTCCGCGTCTCTGGCCGCCTCCTGGCTAATCTTTGCATAACACTGTAAAGTTGTATCCACTTTGGTGTGTCCTAACTTCTTCTGTACCATTTCCGCAGGCGCGCCGCGATTAATCATATCGGTTCCGCACGTACGCCGGAAGGTGTGTGGTGATATCTGCAAACCCTTCAGCCTGACATCGCGGCTCTGGATGGCTTTTAAGATATAGCGCACTCCATCGTCGCTAAGTCGATTGTGCGGTGCTTTCTGGCTGACAAATAATGCCTGGCTGTCATCTTTCCTTGACCGCAAATATCCTTCAATATGTACTTTGGCTTGCGCGGAGAATCGTATTTCTCTCTCTTTCCGTCCTTTCCCGACTATGTTCACCCTCCGATTTGATAGGTCAATACTATCCCGGTTAAGCTGTATAATCTCTGATACTCGGCCTCCTGAGCTGTAAAGGAGATCGGCCAGCGCAAGTTCCCGTTCATTCTTACAACAACACCGGAATATCTCGCGCTGCTCCGGCGTCAGAATGGAACCCATGCGATATTCTTCTTTTGTTTCTTTTATTCTTTTCATTGGGTCAGTAGTAATTACATCATATTCGTAAGCCCATTTGAAGAAAGCCCGGAGGGAACGCACCTTTGAATTGTACGTTTTATCTTTCCATTTCTTCTGCACCTTCCCACGCGTCAGATATCCGATGACATGCTTTTCCCGTATATCCCTTATTCCGGTCCCGGCATAGAGAAGCAGATTTTTAATCTCGTACCCATACTGCTTGATTGTTGACCTGGTTTTTCCGTCTATGATAAGCTGATTCTGCCAATCGTGCAGAATCCCAAACGTATCATCGTCGCTTTTTACAATTGCTGTCGAGTCTTCGTTCTTGATAAACGTATAGTCGCAAAGATTCATATAGAGGATTAATTTTAATTGCTCCATACGGTCAGGTATTATAAACTCACTCGCTTCTACAAGGATATTGTTGATTACCATACTTGCACTCATCGTTCCGCTCATCATAGACTTGTCCTCCTATTTTTTATTTGATTTTTCGGAGGATAACTGTTATAATATAGTTATCCAGTTTTAGAGTCGGCCGCATCCGCCAAGATAGCCCGGCTCTTTTTCTATGCTTCCTGTACTGCTTTCTCTGTTTTCTTACGCTCCACTTTTATGTATCCTTTTGATGTAATTGACAGTTTTGCTTTTAATCCGTTTCCGATGTCCAGGGAGGCAGAATCAAGCTTTTCTTCGACAATTAGCTCGGCAATGTGTTTCAGTAAATTTCTTATGGGTTCATCTGCCTCTTCTGTATCCGCCTGCTGCCCGAATTGCCCCTCGATTGCTTTGCATGCACGTTCTTTCTGTCCTTTTTTTCTGGCGTATTCTTTTGCGCCGTAGCAATCGCATAATTCTGTAACCGCTTCATTTACTTTTTCCTGGTCCCACGGAATAAGCGTCTCTATTTGTCCCATCTGTCCGCAAAACGAACAAGCTCCTGTCTGTATTTCAAGTCCGTCTGGCATTTCTCGCTTTATTTCTTTCAAATCATCCTTCAGCATTTTATTCTTCCTCTCCTGCTGCCCTGAAGTAATAACAGGGTTTGCACATTATCATTCCGCGTTCGTTCCTCTCCGGCTCTTCGTCTTCCTCCTGGTGTCCCCACCCTAACGGATGTACTCCGTCCAGTTCGGCGGTGCATCCCGGGCCGAAGTGGTTCCCCCAATATCTTTTTCCCTGCTGCCGGTTTGCGCACTCGGAACATGTTCCATACATTCTTCCCATTGCTCTTTCTCCTTTAAATGTCAATTTAGCATCGGTAACATTGGAGGCATCTGCCCAGTCTCATATGCCGTCTCTATCTGCGGCGCCAGCCATTCGCCAGCGGTGCGGCCGTCCGGCAGCACAATATCATATAAAAACTCGCGCTCGACCGTGCTTATTCCAGCCTCCACTGCCTCCAACTTTGCTTTGACAATAAGATACAAGGCCCTCCACCGACTCCGGCACGCTTGTTCCCATGCAGTATGCGCTGCATCATCCGTCCGGCGATTACCGCGCCCCGGTGTATACCAGTATTCCCTTGCCTGTTTATCTGGCAAAGGAAGTATAAATCGTATCTGCCGACCAGAAATAGTAAATCCGATTGCTGCTGTGTTTCCCTTAAAACCACTCACGAACTGCTCCGCCCCATACCGACTTATCAGCTCCTCTATGTCAGCCTTAGTCCTGGAAACAGACACAGAAGTCTTTTCCGCATATGCCATCCTATTCCTCCTCTAAATCTTCATCCCAATACTGGTACTGCACATTCTGATTCCGGTTTATTTGCAAAATAGCTTTCTCCGCGCGGAAGTGGCTCGTATTTTCCAGATGGTATTTTGCAGATTCCAGAAATATCTCTCGCCATCCCGCCACATTTGCACCGAATTGTAAATGGAGTTGGCTTATGGTTTTCTCCAAACTCTTCTATCCCCTTTTCAAGAAACATCCACCACTCTTTATCGCACTTTTCACATCTGTATTTCATGGCCCCATGAACTAATATTTCTTTTTCCATCTTTTCCTCCTTAAATTCCAAAATTTAACCAACTAAATCTCTATGCCACCTATTCTTCAATTCCGCAGGAATCTTTTGTCCTTTCTTCCGTTCTCCCGTCCAGTAAATTCCACCCGCCTTGCCGTCACATATGAAATTGCTCGCCATTAAACTGGTACCTGGCTCCGATTGTAGAGTATATGTAATCACCCTTCTGTATCCCATAGCCTTAGCAACTCTACAGCAGGCCCCATACAACATACTGCAAGCATTATATGTGCCATCAGTACAGCATCGGTTAATCTCACATGTCATACCATCATCAAGATAACGCCCCACTGGCCTACCGCAAATCGCTACCCCCACAAGCTGATTATCCTTCCAACATGATAGACAAAATCGGCATCCCTGTATATCTGGATTGTGCCTATGGTGCAAGGCGTTAAATTCTTTCGCCGCTCTAAATGTAATTGGTCTTATTTCCATCTCAAAAGGTTCCGCATATGCTTTCCCGGCCGGGGAACGGCTCCTTTCTGTGTGTTTTTACTCCTCTAAATCCTCATTTAAACAAGCTCCCTCGCTGCCGATCTAAACATCATAAGCAGCATTTCTGACACTGGCCTCAATCTGTCTTTTCTCTTTGCCTTTTTAACAGTTCTCAACTCATACCATTCACCTCGGTAATTTAAATTGCCAGGCACGAATACGCCTACATAATACGGAATCTCATTTTTCACTTTCTCGAAAACTTCTTCCGGCATAACATAGTAATTAAAATCACCAAGGAAGTTATGGCCGTTCTTAGAACAAAAATCTTCTACGGATGATTTTACTTCATAGCAATAAAAATCACCTTTCTCAATTCCTGACACGGTATTGTTTACCGGCTTAAACATCATATAATCCACACGCACTGCATTGCTGGTGGCATAGTCAAACGTAACTTCTCTCGCCCAATAAATCCTCGGATCACTATGCGGGTTTATATGTTTCTGTATTGACAACGATAAAAGCGCCGTAATCTCTGGCCTACTGCTCATTAGCTCCCTCCTCAAAATCTTCAATTTACTATTTCGTATTCCACGTCCTCTGCCCCTCTGATAAACGTTTCCACTTGATATCCCTGTTTTTTTATTGCATATAAAATATCATCCGGATGTATTGCATCATTAACATCGTCTTCTAGCGAATTTAGAAGCATTTCTCCTTCTCCCTCGTCTTCCACTTCAACAAAATAACTGTTTCTGCGCGTTATCTGTTCTTCAATTTCAATTTCAAACCTCATAAATTTCTTTCCTCTATATCCTCAGTTTATAGGTAACCGTACAAAACTCTCAATTTCAATATCTATCGTTTTGTTTTTATCTCCCTCTGCTCCCTGCATATAATCTTCTGTCATTTCATCGGCTGCTATTTTTACTTTTTCTAAAAATTTCTCAGGTCGAGCGAATTTGAATGATAAATACTTATTTTCACTATTGCTTTCATTACGTTTCCTCTCTCCGATCTATTTAGTCCTCCGCCTCTTCGAATAGCTTGCCAGCATTATCTCTCATGTATTGGCTAACTTTCCGATACCCTTCCGTATTATTCTCTTCTCCAAATCCTCGGAATTTGACTCTGGCCGGATAACAGTCAATTATTTTACCGTCTTTTAAGTCAACTGTAATAGCCCACCCAAAGGTATGTAAAATCATGTTGATCCACCATAACAAACCGGCATTTCTAAACTCTTCCCAAGATTTTCTTTCTATCATCTAAAATCCTCCTCATGCGCCGTGCAGTATACGCACCGCTTGCATACCTCTATTGGCTCATCGTCTCCGGCAAGACTAAACCCCATGCACTTACCATTACTGTCCCGTCCCGGCTCCCCATGACAATTAATATACTTGCAGTTATCTGGTGTCCTCTTTGGCATCTTACACCTCCAAATCCTCAACTCTCTTTGTGAAACTCCTTGATAATATCTAACGGAATATAATGTGTACCGGCATCTTTACCCCATCTGATGTAATACATTAGACATTCGCTTTTAATGGTGCAATCATCCACACATTTTTGTTCTTTATTTCCGTCTCTGTATTCAATGTTTAAATACATTCCTTTTCTCCTTCAAATCTTCATTTTGTATAATTATTTTAAACATCTTTCTCTTTTCGAACCTCGGTTTTTCATTTTCATGATATTCCGCATCAATATTACATCTTCTGGTCTTCAAATTAACCCAATTAATTTTGATGCATACCATCTCAATGGTTTCCCCATCCTCCTCAAACGCAATATGCGAATTATATTTAAGAACAGGCGTTTCTGCCGATACATCAATTCCAAATGTGATATTGGTTCGCACCATTTTTCCACGCGGCTCTACTTCATAAAAAAGACAGTTTCTCTTATTCTCCCAACATTTTCCACCTTGTGAATAATGCTTTTTGCATGTAAGACACTCTTCTTCTGCCATATTAATCTCCAAAGTCATCAGTTCAGCCAGTTTGCCACTTCATCCGCCGGAAACGTAAATTGTATTTCCCCGTCATTCACAGAAACCGTTTTCCCTATTGTGTCGTTGGTAACAATAATTTCCAGGCAACATCTTTTAAATCCATTTCTGCTATCAAGTTTCATTCCTGATAACTTAATGTGTTTATTCTTACATTTCATTTTTCTCCTCCTTCCGAAAATCCTCAAATTGCTGGGAGAGGCCGGTTAACCCCTCCCATGGGTTCGCTTAAGTGGCATTTCGTGATATATTAACCAAAGAGCGAACAGTCAACGGGTTACTATGTAAAGGGCAAGCGCCCGATACGGTGTTTTAAGATTCTTTTCCTGCTGCCTGGTGTTCTTCCTGGCGTTTTGCCTCGATGTCCGGCTCCCAGTTCTCGCAGCAGGCCCTATCTCCGGCCGCATGCCAGTCACAGCTATATTCTCTGTTTCAATTCATGCATGTCCTATTCATTCTTCCTCCGGCAGCCAGATAAAACCTGGTTCTATCGGCTGTTTCTTTTCTGTGATATAGTTTTTTTGAAAAACTTTCATGAATAATTCATGACTGTACTTTTCTTCAAATAGCTCCTGGGCCTCTTTTTTTAACTCGGCGTCCAGTTCTTTGTTCCCTCCGTGGACGCCCGTTTTTGCGTACCGATGACACCCTGGGCAGAGATGGACTTTTAATCCATAATGTTCGGACAGCTTCCGGTGCTTTATGCCGTAAAAGATGTGATGTTCTTCCAGGTTCCGGGTATCGCCGCAGTGATAACATTCATAGGCGCCGCGTGGTTCCATAATGCTTCTTGACATTATTCACCTTTCATGACCCGGTGTGGATACGGCTGTAGCAAATCCCATAATTCTTTCCATTGGTCGGCGTTTCGGATCGTGTTTCCATGGGAGTTTTTCCAGTTATTCTTTTTCCAATTTTTAAACCATCCCTGCTGAAATGCGCTGATGATATAGTCTTCGGTGGAGTAAATGCTGAGCATGCAGGGTTTGTTTAAGGCTTTCAGGCATCCGATTAACGCTTCCAGGGTGTTGCTTTGCTTTGATGCACTCCGTTCTCCTTCGATTTCTTTTTTATGTATCTGATTTTTGGCTTCGAACTGCATTTTACCCCAATATTTACTGGCGTTCGCGCCGATTCTTATCTCGACCTCGTACATGGTCACTCCACCAGTGGGAGCGCGAGAGTCCCGTATAATAAAGATGGCTTTGTAAAGTGCATTACTTTGTTTCTTTCCTCAAATCCTTTGATTTTACCTAGCCTTTTCCACAATGCTTCTGATTTTTTGCTTCTTTTCACCGGCACAAGGTGGACAATGGCTCCTCCGGTCGTAATTCCGAAGGCCGATGTGTCAACTTTCAGCTCTTCGGAGTAGTCAGCCAGAATTTCTCTCGCCTGCTGCCAATATGGCTCCCTAAATTCTTTTGTCGTCCAGTCAGGTTTCTTCATGTTCCTTTTCCTCCATCGCTTCTTTGTATTTTCTTCTTATCATTGCTTTTCTCTCCGGTCCAATCCCCTTTATGTCAATTGCTTTCTCAAGCACCTCCTGGGATTTTCTTAAAATCTCTGCCCTTATTTCCTCTCGTTCATCCTCGATTGCCATGCCATAGATTCCGCTTAACAGGGCCTCCATGTCATTTTTCTTATATCTCTTGATTTTCCGGTGTTCATCCCGGCTTAGATTTATCATTCGGTTTGATTTTATTACCATTTTGCCTCCTTCTAGGTTTGATATAGTTATCTTCATCCGACATTGTCTCTGGATTGTATTGGACGCATGTGTAGTACCGGTATGGATATCCTGTCACTTTTGATATGCCTGTGATAATGCTGTCTTTGGGTATCCAGTAGCCTTGCGGCGGAACCGGCTCCTTTGCCCAGGTATTGGCAGAGACGATTTTCACTTTTTCTATTGGCATGATAAGGTTTCGGCTACACGAATAACTTAATTTACTTGGGGTGTCCGGGTCCTTAAAGCTGTTTTTTGATTCTTTAATCAGATAAAATGCAAGGTCTTTCACGTCTCCGTCTTCATAAATCGTATTCATAAATGCGATTCCCCGCCCCCAGGTCTTTTGCGCCAGCTTTGCAGTCGTTCCAATTTCGTTTACGATTAGGTGATGATGGATTGCTTTATCTTTGTATTCTGTGGTGATGATGTATTTTAATGCCCGTCCCCTGCTCTTGTAGATTTTTCGAAGCTGCCGGAGAAATTCTCTAATCCCCTCCCTGGCCTCCGCCGGCGACGGCCGCTCCTTCTCCCGATAGGTTAATTGCATGTGGAAATCTCCATAATCAAAATTCATTGCAATTTTCCGGTACAGTCTCTTTATCCGGTTCCGCTCATTTGTCCTCTTTACCTCTTCCGGTGTTTTCTTCTGCCGGGGCATGGGCTTTATTCCTTTGCATCCATAACGGCTACTATGTACTTCTTCCACCTCTATTCGGTGGGGTAATTTACATTCTTTTTTTAAATACGGCATGTCCTACTCCTGGTCCTATGTTTAATGGGTATAACAAGTATTAAAGGCCCTGTTTGTCTTCTTTTTCTTGACTTTTAGGGCCGTTTGCCGTATACTTTAAGCATGGTGATGCTGTGTATACAGCTCGGCTCAGTACTTGTCAGGGTGCTGGGCCTTTTTCTTTTTCGGCTCTCGATAAATTTTGTCTACCACCATTCATAACCTTCTTTTGTTTCTTTATAGTGCCACCATTTACCACTGCTGTATCTGATACATAGATTTCCATCGTTATCAAACCAAAAACATTCCATAATACCATCAGTCCAATTCTCCGTGGCCTCTTTGTGTGCCTTTTCTGCTAATTTTGCCATCTCGGCTTTATTTTTTTCGTCCACTCTGCGCCTCCGTTTAATTCCCATCTTTTCTCGCAGCATCAATCAGATCTGTGATAATCTTCAGGTCACTATATGACATTTCTACAGATATTCTCCTATCCGGCTCTGCCGCCCATACTGCTATCCAGAACGATGTTTCCACAGCATTTCTCAGTGATATTTTGTCAATTCGACTCTCCCGGTCAATGCCTCCAACTGGTGATATTTTATTTCTTCCATCCATTCCGACATTCCTCCTCTAAATCCTCCAAATGTTAAATTAATTTATCTTAATACCAGTACACTGTTCAAAAATTTCCGCGTCAAAATTTGGCAAGGACTTTATGACTGCTTTTTTGTCATCAGTCAAGTCGTTCCACCATAACTGACCACATTCAGATTCATCAAGTACCTTCAGGTAACCCCCAGTTGTTTCAAATGTTGGATTCGCTGCTTTTTCTTCATCCGTCATATCACTAGAATATACCCATTCAATAACATTTTTAGGTATCTGATTCAGCAGATACCTTGCGCTAGAATCCATCCACTGTCTATAAGTTAATTCTGATTGCTTGTTGAACAACATAATTTTAGGTTCTTCCGTCATAAAACATCCATTATTAAAAGATGATTTGTTCCAGTCCCCGGTGTTCCAGTCCCCGGTGTTCCAGTTACCGGTGTTCCGGTTCCCGGTGTTGCAGTCCCCGGTGTTGCGGTCCCCGGTGTTGCAGTCCCCGGTGTTGCGGTCCCCGGTGTTGCGGTCCCCGGTGTTCCAGTCCCCGGTGTTGCATCGACCAGTGCAATTCTTTCCGGTATTCACGATACGCAGCACTTCTTCCCAGGGGATTTCACGCACGATTTCTAGTTTGTCAGTACAGGACTTGTCACCATCTGTCACTACTTCACCGTAGGCAATGACTTCTGCTACTTTGTTTCTGCTGTCAAAACTGTAATAATTAAAGCAATCAGCTGCGGTCTGGCAAAAGTGCATCCCACGACCACAAACTTCAAGTTTCCCTTCTTCTATAAACCTCCCGGGGCAAGTGTACTGTTTCCCCCTGCAAGTCCAATCATGTTTAAATACTTTATACCCATGTACTATTTTTGGTGCTTCTATTTCCTTCTTCTCCATATTTTCCTCCATCAAATCCTCATTAAGCATATCCTCGCGTTGTACCATGCTCCACCCAGTATTCTCCGTAATTTCCATACTGATAAATCTTACCCGATAAAGGTGACTCTGCTATCAGGATAATCGTTCCGACATTGTAACCGTTCTGCTTTGCTTCCTGCATGACCTCGTCGAATGTATAATTAAGGCATCTTTCGATGCCCAGAAAAATCTCTACACACTTGCTGTCAAACACGATTTTAATGATGTCTGCATATCCAATACTGTCATAAGGTTTTATTTCCTCCACATCTATTCCTCCTCTAAATCCTCATTTACCTGAGCCTGTCCGGTGGCATCCGGCAGGCTCTTCTTCGTTCCTCAGCTCCTCTAGCATATCCAATAAAACCGACGCGCTGTGGTTATCATCGGCTGTTGGTGTGTGATTTATGGCCAGTTCCAGGGCCGCAATGCGTCTCTCGCGCTTTGTCATCGTCTTCCTCCTTCTTCTTGTTTTTCCCTCTCCTCTGCCCTATACTGTAGTTACAGGCTCCCGTCAGAGCCAAATACAAAAAGGAAGGAGAGCTATATGATTGATATTGAAAAATTCATTGAATCAGAAAATCCTCAATATTTTCACAGGCATTTCCAGGCCAGTATGGCCGCCTGGAATATGACAACGCTGCACATTGCAAGTGTGATTATTTCTAGCATCTTTATGTACCTGTATTCGTTTAAGTGCTTGTTCTGCTGCCGTGCCCGGCGCACTATCTCTGGACCATTCTTGTAGTGTATGTGCATCTTTTCCCCTCCCTTAACCGGTGCGGCGCCGCTTGTAGTCTTTGCATGGATATTTCCTGCTCCGTTCCAGGCAGCGGCCGTAATTCCGGCAGTTATTGCAATGATTTCGTTCTTGTTTCATGGCTTGTCCACCCGAACCGGCTTTAGCCGGTGTTCTCCTCCTTCTTCATGGCTGCTTTCATATGCGGCAATGCAATTTTTGCTATATGCCGCATAATACTTTCAATTTCTTCTTTCGTGGTATCTTTGCAATAATCATCATGGAATATGATTGTTGTCTCACCGTCTTTTATAATTTCAACTACTGCCATATGGTGCCCTCCTTCCTTAATGGTAGAGTTTATGATTGACTGGTTGTACTTGTTTCCATGCTTTTTCTTTTTACCCACTAGTTTTTAATATGTGTTGGCTGGTTTATTTTTTCTTTCAAAAAATCTTGAGCCGTTTCAATAGTTCCCCTGAAGCGTCCCTGAAGTCCTTCTGGGAGTTCGTCCCAGTGTTCCATGATGTAACGGATCTGTTCTAGGCGTTTAGCCTTATTGGTTTTCATCTTTTCACCTCACTTTCTTGTTGCTTACAACATCATTATAAGTGCTAATAGGACTATTGTCAATAGCATTTTGTTGTTTTCGACACTTTTTGTTGACATTAGCACATTTTTATACTATAATTAATTCAGAAAGCGAGGTGATAAACTTGAAAGAACGTATTAAGGCGTTACGAAAAGCATTGGGATTGACCCAGCAAGAATTTGCTGATAGGGTTGGCTTGAAAAGAAATTCTCTTGCAAATTATGAAACTGGCCGAAATACACCGATGGATGCTGTTATGAAATCTATCTGCCGCGAATTTAATGTAAACGAAACCTGGCTTAGAACTGGTAATGGGGAAATGTTTAACGAAATGGATTCGATGGATATAGCTTTTAATCGCTTCGGCCATATCATGGGGAATGCCTCAAATCAAAAAAAAGCCGTTTTAGCGGCCCTTGTTGAAATGATGTATTATTTTCCTGACGATAAATGGGATTACGTATACAAACAGTTCGAGAATTGCTTAAATGAAGCGCACAGCGAGCCTGGGGAGGGCTAATCCCTCCCCAATAGGCCTAAGATCAGATGATAAATCTTTTTGCAAGTATTTTCATCAAGAGAGTCAATAAGTTCATGCAGTGCTTGTTTGTAATTCATATGTACGCCCCCATTTCTCGAACGTTTGTTCTGAGTTCATAATATCATACTTTTTAAAAATACACAACACATTTTGCAGAACATTCGTTCGTCTTCCTGTATGGATATTGTTGTATCTATAACCTAAAACGTCTGTCGATAAATAGATATAACTTGATTTAATGATTTGTCCGGGAACTCGGACACTATTTGTAAGGGGAGTCAAAAAGCTCTATGATGCTGATGTTTAGACCTTTTGCAATGGCCTCCAAAGTGTCTAATCTAGGGCTTGTTCGTCCACAAATTATATCAGATATCGTGGAACGCGGTATACCAGTCATGTAGCTAACCTGTCGTACAGATAAATTTCGATTGTACATTATTTTATCAAGCAGTATCTCCATAATTAATATTTTACTGCTATTATTATACAATTTATCTACCAAAATTTGGGAATTCGAAGGGAGTATTATGAGTATTAAAGGTGTTTTTCAGGAGCTTTATGTTGGTAAAGCCGAAGCTAATCTGATTACATGCTTCGGTAGCAGAAAGAATATCCCATACGAAGAACTTAAACAAATTAATTACGCATTTTCAAAACAAGGAGAGAGAGGATATCTTGATTTTAAAACTTTATCTGGCGCTACCATCCGCTTTTCATTTACTCAAAAAGTTAATATCAAAATAAAAAAAACAATTGAACTTATTAAGGAAAATTCCCCCCACTTGGATATCATCGAAGAAGATCTGTCGAGTTTAAAATTTTATCAACGCAATTGGTTTATAATAATTTTGATATTTCTATGTTGTTTTCCAATTGGCCTTTTTTTACTGTGGTATTACAAAAAGGGGACACGTGGTAGCCGAGCGATGCTAACCACCGCGGCAGTCTTTTTATGGGTTGCAGGGCTTTTTTCATCGTACAGAACTTTTGCCAATTCCTTTGATGAAGTAAACAGTGCTTACAATGATATAATGACTTCTGCTTCTGAAGCTGGTAACTTATTCCTTCCAGAAACAGAAAGTACGACTGAATCGACTTCAGATACCGAAGCATACTCCACCACATTAACGGCAGGCCATTATATTGTTGGTATAGACATACCGGAAGGAACGTATGATTTTTTCAGTAAAAAGGGTTTGGGTAATCTCTTTTCTGACGATGGCACATTAAACGAAATATTTACCACTGATGACAGTCTGACTAAACGGCAATTTGAAGATTATGGAATAACAGATACTTGGAGCAAAGACGAGCTTCACAACATCGTCCTTGTCAGTGGAACCATTATTTCCGTCACCGGTACGCAACAAATTTCCGCAGGATGCAGTGATGCGAATATATCTGGCATGTCCGAGCGAGAGAAAAACGAAACACGTCCTATAGAATTAGGCTACGGTCTGTATGCTGCCGGCGATGATTTTCCATCCGGTACGTATGATGTCGTGTGGATTGAAGGAAATGGCAATATAATGACCGAACCATATGAAATGGATTATGGTATAAACGAAATAATGGGCGATCCTTCTGACGGCAATGACGAATTATTGCAATCATTAAACGAGATAACGGAGGCACTTTATATCAAGCAATATACTAATTTGATGCTTAAAGAAAATGATATATTAAGTATCAAGGATATAAAAATTAAATTAATACCTAAATAAAAACCGCCCCTGCGCCAACAGGAACGGCTTTTATAGTTTCTCTCCTGACATTTCAGGAAGATATGTTCTATCTATATAGTTGAATTATATCATTCCTGGAATGCCGTGGCAAGAGGCGTTATTTTTATGCACATTTTTTCATACAATGACTTAGCAGGGAGTGATATAATGTATGCAATTTATCTAAGAAAGAGTCGAGCGGACCAGGAAGCAGAGGCCCGTGGAGAAGGAGAAACCCTGGCCCGGCATGAACAGGAATTAACTAAGCTGTCAATCAAAATGAAGCTTCCTATCGGTGCTGTCTATAAAGAAATCGTCTCCGGAGAAACCATATCGGCCCGTCCATGGATGCAACAGCTTTTACTTGAGGTTATGCAGGGTAAATGGGAAGGTGTTTTGGTGATGGAGGTGGAACGATTGGCCCGTGGTGACACAAAGGATCAGGGTACAGTCGCTGAAGCATTTAAGTTTAGTCACACAAAAATAATTACGCCAACAAAAGTATTCGATCCGGACAACGAATACGACGAAGAATATTTTGAATTTAACCTTTTCATGTCCCGGCGAGAATACAAGACCATAAACCGGCGGATTCAGCGCGGCCGGGTATCTGCATTTGATGAGGGCTGGTATATTGCCGGAACCGCGCCATACGGATATGAAAAAGTCAAGAAGAAGGAAAATAAGGGGTACGTATTGGAAGTAGTGCCAGATGAAGCGAAAATTGTTCAATTGATATATGAACTTTACACTACTTCACAGGAAGACGGCACTTCTTTTGGTTCTTATCAGATTTGTGAACGCCTTAATTTGATGCAGGTACCATCGCGTACCGGGCGCAAGTGGTCAGCTTCTTCCATCATGGATATTTTACGTAATCCTGTATATGCCGGTTATCAGCGCTGGGGGTGGAGAAAACCGGAAAAGCAATTAATTGACGGGAAAATCATAGAGAGCCGCCCTAAAAACGACGACTGCAAAAAGGTACGAGGAAAATTTAAGCCAATTATAAGCGAAGAATTATATGAACAGGCCCAACTTATACGAAAATGTAAGCCCATCCCCAAAACTGGTATTACAATGCTCCAAAATCCACTATCTGGTCTTATTTATTGCGCAAAATGTGGAACCATGATGACAAGGTCCGGAAGTAATACTAAAACAAATTATCCGGTGCTGCGCTGTCCGAATAGTCGATGTGATAATGTCTCGGCGCCCTTACTTCTTGTGGAACAAAAATTACTAACTAGTCTTTCCGACTGGTTGAGAAAGTATGAGCTGGATTGGCCCAAAGAAGAAAGGGAAGAATATGCCTCCGTTATTTCTTTTAAAGAAGCTGCTTATAAAAGTGTGCGGTCTGCCTATGGTCAAACCGAAAAGCAATTATCCAATACCTATGATCTACTTGAACAGGGCATTTATGATATTGAAACCTTCCAGGAGCGCCGAAGGGTGCTTGAAGAAAAAAGATGTACTCTCCAGGTCGAACTTGATAAGTTAAAGAGGGACTATGATAATGCCATAGAAAGTGATAGCGCCCAGCGTGATTATATTCCGAAAGTCAAAAATATTATATCTATCTATTGGACCATTGATGACGTTTCCGTCCGCAATGAAATGTTAAAAAGTGTGTTAATCAAAGCAGATTACCTAAAAATCGAACGAAACCGAAAAGGGCAGGGTTCCACTGCAAATTTCACGCTTAATATATATCCTAAAACTCCAAAAGAGCCGTAAATATACGGTTTTCATTTTACCATAAAGCTATCGGCCCATATACATACGGCCCTCCGATGGCAGTCGCTCCGATTAATATGGTACGGAGAGTTGTGGAATATGCGCTGACCGAGATACCGGCCGAAAAAATAAGTCTGGGAATTCCCAATTACGGATATGACTGGCCGCTTCCTTATGAGCAGGGCGTTACAAAAGCCAGAAGTCTGGGTTACAGAGAAGCCGTTCAGCTTGCAATCGACCATGGAGTACCGATCTACTTTGATGAAACGGCCCAGTCTCCACATCTGCGCTACTGGCAATACGGCATCCAGCATGAAGTCTGGTTTGAGGATGTCAGAAGCATGTATGCCAAATTTGAGCTGATAAAAGAATATAACCTGGCAGGAGCCGGATACTGGCAGTTAATGCGGCTCTTCAGGGCCAACTGGCTTCTGGCCGATCATATGTTTTTAATTAAGCGGGGAGAGGCCGTGATTTAAACTGTGAATACTTGTTAATTCGTATCTCCTGTTGTACAATTAATTGGATAACGATAACCTGCATGCTCCGTGCACAGGTCACCGCCTTCAATCAGATACAAATAAAATCCGTGACGTCAAATATCACGGATTTTATCTGTTTTATAATAGTCTTAATAAGTGTCAAGCGGCGGTTTTACGGAATCCGGCAGCGGACAGGTGTATTTCCCGCCGTTTCTCTTTTTCACTTCCGTTTTGGCCGCTTCTATTACATCCGGGCGATCCATCGTCCTGACCGATGCCAGCGCCATCACCTTGGCAGCCGTCAGAAGTCCCTTATGGGCAATCGGGCTGCATGACTGAGCCGTCATCTGCCATGTATGACCCACATTTCCAATACAGCAGGTCGCCACATTGATGTTCAGGGTCGGTACGGCATATCCCACGTCTCCCACATCGGTGGAACCGGCTTCCAGCTTAATTTTTGACGGATCAAAGGAATGAATCTCACTGTCGAGAGGATTTTCCAGAATTTCCTCAAGTCTGTCCTCTCCGTACTTATCAATTATTTCCTTCCGTATCATTGTTTTTGTCTGTTCGTTATAGGTGTTGAGGAACTCCCTGGCCAGCCGGTAGTCCTCGTCTGTCCAGTCCGGAGCGCCTATTTCCTGCATACACTCATCTGCCACAGATGCCAGAGCCATATTGGGAATATATTCGGTAAATGCCATCGCCAGTTCGCATTCCACCGTCGTTCCGGCCATCATGGCCGCCCCTTTCGCCACATTTACGACACGTTCGTAAAGCTCCTTCACCTGTGACACATAGGGCGCTCTCACCTCATAACGCACCGTTGCATGATCCTGGACCACATTGGGAGCTGTTCCTCCCGCATCGATATAAGCATAGTGAATTCTGGCTTCCGGAATTATATGTTCCCTCAGATAATTGCAGCCCACGCTCATAAGCTCCGCGCTGTCCAGGGCGCTTCTGCCCAGATATGGAGTCGCTCCCGCATGGGATGTCAGTCCTTTAAAATAAAAGTTGGCTCCCATAATTGCATTGCTGTGCATCGGATCCACCTGGTTGGCCGTAGAAGGATGCCATGTGTATACAAAATCCACATCGTCAAACATCCCCGCACGGGCCATGAACTGTTTCGATCCGGCCCCTTCCTCGGCAGGGCAGCCAAAATAGATAATGGTGCCGTCTTTACGGAACTCTTCCAGATATTTCTTAACCGCTATCGCAGCGGCCAGAGCGCCGGTTCCAAGGGCACAATGACCGCAGCCATGGCCCGGCGCACCTTCCATTAATTCCTTCTTTACCGGAACGGCAGCCTCCTGGCTGAGTCCTGAAAGCGCGTCATACTCCCCGAGAATTCCCATCACCGGTCTTCCTGAGCCAAACGAAAATGTTCCCGTAAAACAGGTTGGAATTCCCGCCAGTCCCGTCTCTACGGTAAAACCGGATTCCTCCAGCAGTCCGCAGAGCAGCCCGGCCGATTTATCTTCGTGGAACGGCAGCTCTGCAAATTCCCAAATGCGGTCATTGGCCGCCAGTATCCGCTCTGCCTCTTCTTCCACTGCTCTCTCAATTAATTCAATATCCGTCAACTGTCATACCTCCTTTGCCACCGGTAAAACGTCAGCATGAACTTTCGCCTTTTTTCATTATATTACAGTACTTTACCAAGAAATTCAATGGTTCTCGGGTTTTTAGCATTGCCGAATATCTCATCCGGCGTACCCTGTTCCTGAATGATACCGTTATCAATGAAAAATACACGGTCACTGACCTCCCTGGCAAATCCCATTTCATGGGTCACAATGACGATTGTCATGCCGGACTCAGTCAGGGATTTGATTACATTAAGGACTTCCTTTACCATTTCCGGGTCAAGGGCCGATGTCGGCTCGTCAAAAAGCATCATATCCGGCTCCATCGCAAGAGCCCGCACAATCGCCAGCCTCTGCTTCTGTCCTCCGGAAAGCTTGCCGGGATAGACATCCTTTTTGTCCAAAAGTCCCACCCGATCCAAAAGCTCACACGCCTTTTTTTCCGCCTCGGCCTTTGGAACCTTTTTCTCCAGCACCGGAGTGATGGTGATATTATCGATTACCTTTAAATGAGGAAATACATTAAAGCTCTGGAACACCATTCCCATCTTCTGACGGAATTTGTCAATATTGACGGAGGCATCCGTGATGTCGGTTCCCCTGAATAATACCTTGCCTGAGGTTGGCTTTTCGAGACAGTTAAGACATCTCAAAAATGTACTTTTCCCTCCGCCGCTGGGGCCGATTACCGAAACCACCTCACCTTCGTAGATACATTCCGTAATTCCCCTCAGTACCTCTAAATCGCCGAAGGATTTTTTCAGGTTCTCCACACAGATAATCGGTTCAGCTTTCCCGCCCCGGCCTGCATCCTGCGATAATACTCTGTCATTGCATTTACCGTTCATTCCTGTTCATCCTCCATTCCGCATATTCCATGATTTTTCCTAAAACCGTAGTTACCATCAGGTAAATGATACCCGCTATCATCAGCGCCTCCACGGGGCGGAATGTCGCCGATGATATGGTTTTATACGATGTGGTAAGCTCGTTGATAAAGAATACGGAGGCAAGGGATGCCTGTTTGATCATGGTGATGAACTCATTGCCCAGTGCGGGCAGTATATTTTTAATTGCCTGCGGCAGGATTATCTGCGTCATTGTATGGCTGCCTGTCATTCCAAGGCTCCGCGCCGCCTCCGTCTGGCCTTTATCCACCGCCTGTATCCCGGCTCTGATTACCTCTGCCACATAAGAGCTGGCATTGATAATAAGCGCTATGATAATACAGGAACTGTCCGATATTTTCACCGGCAGCACCCTGGGTAAAAAAATCCAGAAGAAATACAATTGAAGCAGTATCGGCGTGCCTCTCAGCACCCAGATATAAAAACGCACAAACCACTGAAATGGTTTCACGCGTGAAAGCCGCATAATGGCCAAAATCATTCCTATCAATGTGCCGAAGAATACTGTAATTGCAGCAAGGCACAGGGTGCCGGTAAGGCCCTGTAAATATACAAAGCCGTACCGGTCCCACATTTTTATCATTGTCTCTATCATTTCCGAAGTCCTCCCGCCTTAAATCAGCCCGTTACAGGCCGAGACTCCGGGCATATTCCTTGTACTCTTCGTACCAGGACGCATACGTACCCTCTTTTACAACTTCATCAATGATTTCATTGACCTTCTGCAAAAGTTCCGTTTCACCCTTTGTGATACCGATTCTTGTCCCCTGTGTGGACTCATCCACGGTAAACGAGAAATCGGGCACAATCGTCATGCCGCAGCCGTCGTTCGCATCAAGATACAGCTCTGCTGTCGTCTTGGCGGTGATAACGGCGTCCGCTTTTCCTTCCTGAACCATCAGGAAACCGTCCGTTGTGGCAGAGACGCGTTTCAGCTCTTTATACGCCGGAACCTGTTCGTTTGCAAACATCTCCTGTAAAGAACCGCTCTGGACAACCAGTGTCTTGTCAGCCAGATCCTCCGCACTCTTAATCTTATCCAAATTCTCCGTTCGCACCATAAGCCCGTACTGTACTTTCTCATCGTCAAAATAATATCCCTTGGATAGTTCCATGGCCTCTGCTCTGGCGGGAGTGTAGGCGAGGGCTGAAATAGCCAGGTCATATTTGCCGTCTGAAATACCGCTTAGTACGGATTCAAAATCCAGAGGGACAATACGGCACTCGACACCCAGTTTCTCCGCTATATATCTGGCGAGTTCAATATCGGCGCCGACGTACTTGCCGTCCCCCTGCTTGGAAGGATCTATGAACTCATTCGGCGCAAAATACGGCTCTGTCGCAACTTCGATGTAACCGCGCTCGAGAATATCGGCAAGCCTGCCGCCGGATGCAGAATCAGAATGGGCGGCTTCAGAGCTTTCTGAACCCGGTACGGCGGCTGATGACCCGTCTGTATCATGATGCAGAGAACTCTCCTCACTTACTACTGTCGGCGCCTGGCTTAACGCAGAACAGGCACTGAGCATTGTCGTGGACAGTAAAGCGGCGGCTACGGAAGCGGCCAGCTTTTTCATTTGATTCTTTCTCATGTTTCCTTCCTCCTATCATAATATTTTAGCCTGTGGTGCATCTTCAGAATTTTAAGCCCGCACTTGTGCGGCAGTCCGGAGAGTAATCATAGTTCTTCCGGAATGTTGCTTTAGTCTGCTACCATGCTAATGCATGAAATTATATCCGTGACAACGCCGGCTGTCAAGTATTTTTTACTGTACAAAAATTCATTTTTTGTCTGTATACATTGATTTTAAAGGAAAAAACGGCATAAGTTTATATTTTAAAACAGGAGCTTAACGGGACAACGCAGGGGAACGGCAGCCGTGTTTACTTCCCGGGCGGCAAAACAGGCAGATTCCTCCACAATGCCGGAACCTGCCTGTCTCGATGGTAAAATCGTTAATTTTTAATTGTCATTCACGCTCTCCCATCGTAATGATTCTGCTTCACAATTGCTTATTCCCCTTCTATGTAGTTCAAAATATTCCCCAATCCCTATTCGGGCGATACTATCATTCTATTCATGAAAGAGAACAATTTTTCCATCACCTTTATTTTCTAATCCTGCGTTTCCTGTCATAGATCATCAGAAGGCAGCCCCATACCAGCAGTCCGGAAACGGCAGTGCCTGCAGCCGCATAGAATATTCCTCCAAAAAAAGAAGGATAACGCCCCGACAAAGCGGTAAGCGCAATTGAGGTCAGATTCGCGCAGACGTGCAGCCATATGGCCGGAACCAGTCCGTCAAAATGCTCATAAACAACCGCCAGCACAAGCCCCATTAAAAATCCGTAGACCGCCTGAACCAGATTGCCATGGTACAAGGCAAATAGAAGCGATGACAGAATGGCGGCCGGTATAATCCCCATCACGCCGCGCAGCCTGCCGTATCCCATTCCCCTGAAAATTAATTCCTCCACAACGGGAGCCGCAAAACCCACCGCCAGTATCTGAAGCCAGACGGAGACGCCGAATATGCTGGCGCTCACCTCATCGAATGCCTCTGAAACATAAGCGATACCGCTTATCTCAATCAGGTTGTTCAGAAAAACGCAAAGGGCTGCCGCCAATACAAAAAGCAGCGCGGCCCCGGTTCCAATATCCAGACGTACCCGCCAGGAAGGACCGTAATGACGGCCTTCCGTCTGCCTCCTCCTGCTGTAAAAATAATACAGAACCCCGGATGTCAGGATAGCTGAAATCAGCAGAATCCACATTACATCCAGTCTGGCTCCGACCAGCAAGGCCATCACTGTTGTTACAAAACTATAGAGCAGAATCGGCCATATCACCTGCCATACTACTGAAGCCGCTCCAAAATTTCTTCCAGTCATTTTTTTACTCCTTTGTCACAGTTGTAAGATGCATCAATTGTAGCATGGACGCAGATGAAAGTCTATTCATGGTTTCCAGAACCGCTCACAGCCCCTATGCCCGCGTAAACAGAAACGGCAGAGCCGTTCCCTTACTCGGAAACAGTCTCTGCCGCGTTCATTCTGCCGGACAGATATTCAAATACGCTGTAGAATACCACCGCCAGAGCAATACCGATTATGTTTGCCAAATACCTGTGCATCACAGCCCCGCCGGCCCCATAGAGGCCTGCCGCCACGGCAAGAGCGCCGAAAGAATTGAAAACCGTCTGCCACCCATAGGTTGCACAGAATCCTACACAGATTCCGCCGGCGATCCCCAGCATCCCGTAGCTCCCTTCCGGTAACACCCGGCACAGCAGGAGAAACAGCAGGCCTCCCGCTATGGTACCCGGCAGCCTGTGTTTTACGCGCTGCTTTAAATCTTCTGCAAATGGCTGCATGACCGACATGGCCGCAAAGCCCGCCCACATCGGCCGGGGAAGCCCCAGTTCCCGTGAAACAAGCATGACGAGAGCCACGCCGAGCGTAATGCAAAGCTGCCATTTAGTTCTGGACGATGTGAGATAAAATTCCCGAAAAAGGTCAGAAAGCCGTCTTTTATAGGTGATTTTATAATGATTTCGGTAAAAAATCAGGGCCGTCAGCAGACCGCCGGCCATAAGTCCCAAAATCCGCGTACCATATGCTCCGCCCGACACATCATTGCCTGACAGAAGCAGATACCCCAACACAAAAGTTGCATGGTTTGACATCAGAATATTATGACATCCAAAGAATGTAAGCGCGAAAATACAGATAAAATCCACAGCAAATGCCGTGATCGGAGAAGATACAGCCGCAATATGGGGCCCGACTGAAAGTATCCCGAAAATTCCCAGCAGGACAAAGAAGCTCTGCTTTGAATCAATTCCCAAATCCGCCTGCCTGAAGACCATGACTGCCAGCAGCACCACGACTCCCGCGATACTGTTTTCCGGCCCGAACAGGGCGGTAAATGCCGAAATAAAAGCCACGCAGAACGCCATGGTCAAAAATACCTTCAGGATATAGACGCCAATATGCCTCTGCTTCTCTCTGCGGTTCCCGGCATTTTTGATAAGCGCCTTTGAACCTGCCTGGTTTAATTGTAATTCCTGATATAATGTCAAATAAAATCCCGTCCTTTCAATCTAAACAAACTACTTCTGCCGTAACAGTTAAGACAGCATGAACAGTTACCTTCTGCCTCCGCTCTCATCCGTCCCGTCAGCCTGTGACTGCTGTTTTTCACCCGATATCCGGTTGCACTCGCAAAGCAGCCCGGCCAGCAGGCCAAACTTCTCTTCCCCCATCTGTGTCCTGAGCAGGTATACCGGTTCCAGGTAATACGCATAGGTTCCCTTCAGTTCCCGGCTGCCAAGCTCTGTAATCCGTAAAAAGTAACTTCGTTTATCCGCCTCGCTGACTTCCTTTTCCAAGAACCCCTTCATCTCCAGATTTTCAATCAGCCTGCTGGCGAGAGGCCTGCTGATTCCCATTTTTTCACATAGAGAATGCGGGGTCAGAGGATTTTCCGATAAATGCAGCCTCGACAGAAGATCCAATTCCTGAGCTGAGGAAATTCCGCCTTTCGGACTGCGCTTCACATGCAGGCTGCAGAACTGCCTGATATCCTGCATGATTTTCATCATTTCCATCCAATCCTTCTTTTCTGCTGCCTTTTCCATACCCTCTCCACTCACCGCATGCCGCCCCGGGCAGACTCACATTTACCGTATTTCATCAACAGATGCCCCGGACAAACCGGGCGTTTAGACCCGCGCAGTGCAAATATAGTTTACTTTGTTAATAAATAGGGATTATACTCCTTTTAATTTACTTTGTCAATTATTTCCAGCCAGACTTTTCATTGTCACAGCCGGGCAGAGCTTATTATTTTACCGGCGGCCGCCAGACCATCGCGTTATACAGAGGGGCCAGTAATTCGAAATAATAAACGACGGCATCAGCAATTGTATCCGATGTCTTCAATGTCTCATCGTCTGCTTCAAAAAACAGTCTCAAATACGACTCGCACCCATCGTGATCCTTTTTCAGAAAATCGCAGAAGTCCTCCGGTTCTTCGTTGTCGATGTCAAAGCTGTCATATTCGGAAAGGCCTTCATTGCAAATCTCCCATGTCATATGATGGCCCTGCAGCTTTCTTATTTCCTCAGTAATGGATTGCCGAAGTTGCGGCATTCTATCCTTAATGTGCATCCGATCCACAGCGTCATGGCGCACTGCCAAAAAAAGATTGACCTCAAACCCGCCCGGTACGATACAAAATTGCAGGCAGCCGTGTTTCTGGAAGCCCTTGATCTCATCCCTGTCCCGCTGTTCCAGGCACTGATTCAACAGGTCAATCTCTTTTTTCTTCTTGCCGTAGCGCACGCCCATCCATGCGACCTTAAATTTATTGAACTCGCACGGCCTGGTCATGGACGTAATATGGTCCGGGTTCCAATGGCACTCGACACCCAGCTTCCGGGCCTCAGGATAAATTTTTTTGTGGAGAAGAAGCATTTTACTCTGGATATCTTTTCGCCGCTTATCGATTTCGATATCGCTTCGTCTTTGATTTCGTATAAAAAATGCTTCGTAATCCCTGTATGTAAAAAAATACCCGTCTAACAGGTAAGTGTCCTCGTCAAATTCGTCATCCTGCCGGATAAAGCCCTTCAGCTTCTTCTTAAGCTCTCTCTGGGAACGCCGCAGCTCTTCTATAGTCTCCCGGGCCTCCTCATAATAGGCGATGACTTCCTGCGTCACTTCCACGGATTTGTGTTCGCAGTACCTGAAAAACCGGTCAAACCGTTCTAACCGCACATCCGTTTTATCCATCTCTTCAATATGGTCAAATTCAATATTCTTCGTAAGTCCACCCGCCGTAAAATTAGATGAACCGTAAATAATCTTGCTCGTTTCGCCTTTCAGCCAGTAAACCTTTGCATGAAAACGATAGTCAAAAAACACCCTGACATCCGCTATTTTCGTCAGTTGCCTCAATAGCTCATCGGGCTTGTCCTGTGAAAATTCATCCGACAGGTATATATGGATTTTGGATCGTTTCAAATTGTTTTTCTCTACCAAGTCTCTCAAAATCCGCAGTCCCTCTGCGGAAAAGAATGCCGTTCCGATATAAATCTCCCTGATTCCGCCAAAGGAAAGAAATTCCTTCTCCAAAGAGGTTGCAGATACGGTTTCGCTCCAATAGTACATTGGCCCCCTCCTATGTATTCCGTTCCATTCAAATTCCTTCCCGCTCAAATTTCTTTCTCATCTCCAGCGCTTCGGCAAGTGAATTTTTCCAGCCGTATTTTTTCAAATCCACCCTGTTTTCCGCCGAAACCGCTACGCCCTCCTCCGTCAACAGAAGCCGCTGCATTTCCGGGTACTCAAAATAGGCCGCTCCCGACAGAAAGCCGCTGCTGTTCACCAGCCGCCATGCTGGAATCCCGCTTTCCACACGGCCGTGGCTCAGCGCATACCCCACCTGCCTTGCATTGCGCGGCTTGCCGCAGAGCATTGCTATCTGACCGTATGTAGCGACTTTTCCATATGGTATTATATGACAGACCTTCTCCATCCGCTTATAAAAATCCATGCAGCACCTCCTGTCGGCCTATCCATCCGTTCTGTTCTGATACGCCGTCTCCGCATCTTCGTACGCCTGTCTTGTTGCTGCGTCAAAACATACCATTGTAACGTCCATCTGAGGGTACTGATGGATTGTCCTGACTGCAATTGCAGCCGCTTCTGAGACCGGGAACCGGTAAATGCCGGTGCTGATGGACGGAAATGCAATTTCATGGATATTGTGTTTTAATGCCAGCTCAAGACAGCTCCTGTAACATGATTCCAGAAGTTCGCGTTCGTTATGAGCGCCGTCCTGCCATACCGGCCCCGGCGTATGGATAATATACTCCGCCTTCAATTTGTATCCTTTTGTGATTTTGGCCTGTCCAGTCTTGCATCCGCGGAGCATCCGGCATTCTCCCAGAAGTTCCGGCCCGGCCGCCCGGTGGATGGCCCCGTCCACGCCGCCTCCGCCAAGAAGGGATGTATTCGCTGCATTTACAATTGCTGTAGTCTCACATTTCGTTATATCACCTGTGATTATTTTAAAAGACATTTTTCTCCTTTCCAGGGGCTTCTGCACTCGGGACAATTTCATTTCTCCCGGTTTTACTGTCTTTCTCCTTCATTTGCCTCCTCGACAACCAGTTCTTCCGGCGGCGCCTCCTCGATAAATGTGACATGCAGAACCGCCTGGGGCCAGTTCAGCCCGGTCCGTGCGTGTTTTCCCTTCTGCCTGGCCGTCCCCTCCAAAAGCTTTAAAAGTTCTGATAACACCTCCCGCGTGAGGTATCCTCCGCGCCAGTGGAACAGCAGCGGTTTCCCCTTCCTTATTGCCTGGAGGGCGCGTTTTTGCACATCCTCTGTTTTTGTAAATGACAATTTCTTTTCCCGGTAATAAAATTTCTCTCCGTCACTGCACTGAGGGACTTTGTAGATTACCGGCTCGTGATCGCGGAATATCTGTTTGTCATCCAGGTTAAAATAGTCGTATCTTACCATATCACCGTCGCTTAGCGTATTATCAAATGTGGCATCCAAATGATAATACATGCCTCCTGATTTAATGACGTTCCATGCGTGGCGGTACTTGATATTTTTATCCGGATTGGAATCTGAAATCGCGATCATACACCAGATTCCCAGATTATCGCAGAGGATTTTGACGGTTTTGGCAATTCCTTCGCAAACCCCGACTCCCTGTCCCAGCGGGCCGATTATCTCATGGGAGTAGGGCTTTTTCAGCTTATCGTAATGGACATGGGTGCAGATAAAATCGTGAATGTACTGTTCTTTGTCTCGCTCCGCAAGTGACTGCGCCGGCCGGCACAGCTTTTCCACACGCGCCTTCATCGCCTTTTGATGCTCTTTAATCTTACCTTTTTCAAACAGGTATTCCGGTATCATCTCCACATTGCCGGAATCCGGAAAAAACCGGTAGTGAAAACCCACGGCATAAAAGATCTCCGGGCAGTCGAGTCTCAGTTTAAAGAAAATATCACTCAGCTCATGATTCTCCAGCCGCGGTACCGGAAATGACGGAGCCAAAGAGACCAGGCCGGTTTTCATGGCGTGGTAGGCTGTCCGTTGTGCTTTGCTCATTTGGTTGTAATAGTATGGTTCCATGAATCCTCCTGCGGCCTTTATTCTCTCAGTGCTTATTCCGGCTCCGGCCCGGAATCCTGTTCTCTCTTTAACACTGCCTCAAACACTCCCTGATCCCAATTCGTTTTCTTCAGGATTTCAAAAATGCTTTCTAACGTGGTCTCAAGTTTCATCTTTTTATCCGTAAAAATATGGTTTTCACCTTTCGGTTTTCCCCATACATCCACAAATTGCCGCACTCTCTGATAGATGTACTCCTCAACCTCATTTACGGTGCTGCCTATCTCCGTATTATAGCAGCTTTTAGATACACGGTTTGGATTCCATTCATCCGTATCGGCCGCCAGATAGCGATTCTCCGACCTTAATTTCGTATTTATCGTACCAGACACTGATCCCAAGGCGCTGTAAATCTCTCGCCAATTTTTCTACAAATGGTTTGTCTATGCTTGTATGGCTAAGAAATATGGTGGGCATAAAGACCTCCTCTTTCGTATGAAAACGGTTACCGTCAGTCCTGTATCTCCGCCATAAATTGACTGACTGCCTGTTTAATCGTCATGCATGGCAGGCCCTGCTTTTTAATGCCGTTTTCTTCAATGTTGACAACATGGAAAACATAGTCATTCACCGGTACATAATCCATCTCTATCAGGACATTGTCCTCAACATCCTGAAGCAGCACAATGGTTGTCTGGGTGCTGTTAATGAATTTCTGCACATCGGATAAATATCTTGAACAGTCCTTTTCCCGTGCAAAGGCCTCTGTCAGCTTATTCAGTTTTTCTTCCCTGTCTTTGGATGTACATTTCGTGTAGGTCCACATAGTATTCCCTCCTGTTAATTTGCATCATTGAGTCAAAATCTATCTTATATCTACTGTCTGATTACAATTCCCGCCTTATTTTATCGAGCAATTCCATGTCAGCCGGAAGCCATGATATACAACTCAGTTCTTCCTTTCCCAACCATTTTGCCTCATCATGTTCTAGTAATTCCAGCGATCCTTTTATAATACTACACCAGTAGCATTTCATTGATAAATGAAAAGTAGGGTAATCATATTCTATAACATCAATCAAATCCCCGACCGCGATATCCGTGTTCAATTCCTCACGAATCTCACGTTTTAATGCCTCTTTAGCTCCTTCACCAGGCTCAATCTTTCCACCAGGAAATTCCCAACCGCCCTTAAATTCACCGTAACCACGCTGTGTTGCAAATACTTTGTCATTTCTTTTAATCACTGCTGCTACTACGTTTACTGCCATCATTGTTTCCTTTATCTCTTATAAATAAGTTTTTTGGGATGTGTTAGGTTGTTTTATGTAATCTGTACATTTATATAACTGACGCAATTCATTATTAGATAATTCTGCCCCTATACTGATTCCCGGATTAAATCCCATTGCAGCCCTCCATTTATCCAGTATCTATCTACTCCAATTGTGTTACTAAAATTATATCATAGAACTTTAAGCTTGGCGACTTCATAAAAAGAGCAATGTATTTCTTTCTATTATAGTGTATTGGCTATAAAAAACACTATATCAAAAGTAAAAACATTGCTCTTTTTATGAAGTCATCAGTCAAACCACGAATGCCCGTCTCGACCTAAAAGCGCATCTGCCGCCTCAGGCCCAGCGCTGCCCTGCTCATAAATATGCACAGGAAGTCCCATTTCACGGTATTTCTCCCGCACCTCGTCCACGTAGTTCCAGCTTGTCTCAACCTGATCCCACTGTGAAAACCAGGAACGCTCCCCACGCATGCAGGCGCCGAGCAAGCGTTCATAGGCTTCCGGCGTATTCATTCGGTTTACATAAGAACAGCTCTGGCAGAAATCCATTTTCGCCTGTATACTTTCCTCCGTCTCACCCGGCTTCTTAATATTAAACTGAAGATATACGCCTTCCGTAGGCTGAATCTTAATATTCAGGATATTTGACTCTAATCCGGGAGCCGGGCTTTTAAATACAACCGCCACCTGCATTTCCCGTCTACCCAGTTTTTTACCGGTGCGCACATAGAAGGGCATGCCTCTCCACCTGTCATTATCAACCGACAGCTTCAGTGCAGCGTAGGTCTCAGTCGAAGAATTTCTGTCAACGGAGGGTTCTTCACGGTATCCGCCGTATTGGCCCAGTACCATACTTTGTGAAATATCCTCCGGTACCTGGAGCGCTCTGAGTACTTTTATCTGTTCACGGTGCATATCCTCTACGGCCAGGCTGCCGGGCTGCTCCATCGCCACAATGGTGAGAATCTGAAACAGGTGGTTCTGTACCATGTCCTTAAGAGCGCCGCTGTGGTCATAATAACCGCCTCTCGTCTCGACCCCGACCTCTTCCATCGCCGAAATCTGAATGCACTCTATATGCTCTGCATCCCAGACATTACTGAAAATTGGATTTGCAAAACGGATAATCTGAATATTCCGCACCATCTCTTTCCCAAGATAATGATCAATCCGGTAAATATGATCCGGCTTAAAAAATGACTCCATCGTCCTATTCAGCTCAGCCGCCGAGGATAAGTCTTCTCCAAAAGGTTTTTCCAGAACTACCTTTCCATGCTCTGCTCCGGCCACACTTTTTAAACCATTTACGATTGTGCTGAAATATCTGGGGGCAACGGCAAAATAAAATATGTGATTTCCGGCCCCCATTTTTTTATAGAAACTATCCAGACCCCCATACTCCTTTTCATCTGTAAAATCCATACGGTAATATAGAATACGTTCCGCAAGCTTTTGGTAGGTCTCCTCTTTGAAGTGCAGCCTTGCAAATTTCTCCACCCACTCTCTGGCCATGGTACGGTATGTCTCACTGGTGTAGTCCCGTCTTCCGATTACCACCACCCGGGGACAAAATACTTTGTCATCCGAGGCCTCAATATTATAAAGAGCCGGGAGAAGCTTCCTGAAGGTCAGGTCTCCGGTTCCGCCAAAGATTGTAAATATCTGCTCTTTATTCATGCTCAAACCTCCAATCATGGTGGAAAATGCCGTCCCTGTCTGTCCGCTCATACGTATGCGCTCCAAAACAGTCCCTCTGGGCCTGAATCAGGTTTGCGCCTACCGGTGTCCCCCGGAACGCGTCTATATAGGAGATTGCCTGGCTCATAGCCGGTACAGGGATTCCGTTTTGAATTCCCGTTGCCAGGATACTTCTCAGGCTGTCCTGTCCATGGTTGATCCCGTCTCTAAAAAACGAGTCCAGCATCAGGTTGGGTAGTTCCCTGTTATTTGTGAACGCTTTTGTTATATCATCTAAAAATTCGGCCTGTATGATACATCCCGCCCTGAAAATGGAAGCTATCTTTCCGTAGTCTAAATCCCAGCCATATTCAGAAGAAGCATGGGAAAGTAAATCGAAGCCCTGCGCATATGCGGCTATTTTAGCTGTATAAAGTCCTTTTCTCACTTTTTCCTGAAAAGCGGCTTTGTCCGGCACCAGATTCTGCATTGGCCCCGCAAATAGTTCTCTTGCCGCATTTCTTTCACTGATACGGTTTGACATGATTCTCGCATTGCAGGCTGCCGTAATCATGGAAACATTTATGCCCTGTTTCAGTGACTCTAAACTGGTCCATCTTCCCGTTCCCTTCTGCCCGGCACTGTCCAAAATATAGTCAACCAGCTCTCCGTCTGTAAAATCATCCTTTTCACGGAAAATGCCTGCTGTAATCCCTATCAGGTAACTCTTTAATTCACCTTTATTCCATTCTGTAAATACATCGGCCAGCTCCCTGTTTGTAAATCCGCCGGCATATTTAAGAAGCAGATACGCCTCTGCAATTAACTGCATATCTGCGTATTCAATTCCATTATGGACCATTTTCACATAATGTCCCGCTCCGTCCGGCCCCATATAGGCACAACATGGTTCTCCCTGCGCTTTTGCTGCAATTTCTTCCAGAATCGGCGCAATATGCTCATAGGCCTTTTTATCACCGCCCGGCATTATGGATGGGCCAAAACGGGCTCCCATTTCACCGCCGGATACTCCGGTACCGAAATAATAAATTCCTTTTTCCTTCAGCTCTTTTTCCCGTCTTATTGTATCCTCAAAAAATGAATTTCCGCCGTCCAGGATCATGTCGCCTTCATCAAGCAAGGGAAGAAGCTGGTCTATCACCATATCTACCGGTTTTCCCGCTTTGACCATTATCAGGAACTTTCGGGGTCTCTCCTGGGAATCCACAAGCTCTTTCAGATCATAAAACGGGATGAGATTTTCATGGGGATGTTCCCTCATCAGCGTTTCTGTCACCTCACGGCTTCGATTGTATCCTCCTACTTTAAATCCGTGATCCGCCATATTCAGGGCAAGACTCCTGCCCATAACTGCAAGTCCGATGATACCTATCTGCGTTGTTGGTATTTGCATTTTTATTACCTCCTCTGTGTTAATGCTGCTGAGTATTGTTGCGAAATGTCAATGATACGCCCTCCGGCATGGGGACGGAATCCAGAAGTCCTTTCAGTAATCCGCTTGTTCTATCCCTACCTATACTTACGATACCGCCCGCAAAACGGTTGGCTGCCAATAAAAAGTTTTCATCCGGGCTTAAGATAAAATCGCGGGGATGAACTCCTCCGCAGGAGCTATGCTGAATGACAGCGGCTTTTTCACCCTGTACATTGATAACAGCCAGGATATCGAGCCCCCGTATGGAAATGTATAGAAATTTCTCATCTGAGGTAAGGCGGATTGCTGCTGCCGCAGGTTCTGCTTTTTTAACCGATTCTCTTTCTTTTTTGCTTACCCCATCCGCACTCGCCAAATGTGAGGCTTCCGGAAGTACAGACAAGGTCTGCTCTAACTTAAATTGATTTTTATTTACATTGAATATGAATAGTTCATTACTCAATTCACTTACCACGTATAGTTTAGTATGTGCTCTGTTAAACACGCCATGCCTGGGACCGCTGCCCTTTGGAAATAATATCTCGCCTGCCGGAATATATCCGTTTTCTTTATCAAACAGACGGATTTTATTTTGTTCAAGGCATGGAACCAATATATATGGCTCATGTAATATAATCTGATGGCAGCCCGCCCTGTCCCCATTTTCTATCCTCTTTATCAGGGAAGGAACCCCTTTTTCCAAATGATACACCATGACATTTCCTTCATGATAGTTGGCCGTATAAACAGTGCTGCCATCCTGCAGAATATAACAGGGTGTTTGCTTCTCTTCAAGAATTTCTTCCACATGGTCTATTTCCTTCTCTTTTAGAGTCAGGAAACAGGTTCCTGCCTTTCCTTGCTTTTCTATGGGAAAAGCCATGGAGTCCCTTTGCAGGCTGATCCATTTTGCATTGGGAGCCTCGTAAAATAATTCCGGCTGTGACATGATTCCGGTATCCGGAGAGACTGTGAAATGGTATACGCCTTTGCTGTTATCGGAATTGTAGGTTCCGATATAAACGTCTAACGGATAGGAGTAGTCAGTTGGATGATTGTTGAGTTTTGTCGTGTTTTCTATGTTAGTTTTTTGAGTGGGTATGATATCATTATTCGTATTTTTGCTTATCTCCGAGTTTTGGCTATCGTCTGGTTTCGGATTAGGTTCTGTGTTGGATTTTAAGTTTACTACCATTTTTATATACCTTCTTTCCTGAGCATATCTTTATTATGGCCTTCGATTATTTATCTTCATAAATAATGTGGTATTGCAATTATTAGATGGGATTTCCCTTTAAATGATGTATATATTATTGATGGATAAGTGGGTTCTGATACTTCTTTATGTGTTAGTTATATTATTATTATTGGGAAATGTATGTTCTGCTCTCTTTACTGTAAGTATAATTGTTACAGTTTAAAAAGTCAATCATTATTTTGAATTAGTTTTGGAGGGGGAATTGATATGGCTTTGATAGCGTCATCGAACAGACTAAGTGAAGCAAATCTAAATTAAGCGATTTTATTTACAAGGTCTATAAAAAAGTTATTCCACCTATAAAATTTCAATCCACAAGGCTCTCGCGAGCCTCGACTCGAACGGATGCTGCAGGCTTACGGCGAGAACAGATTTCAATCCACAAGGCTCTCGCGAGCCTCGACGATTGGCCGGCTGCCGATGACCCTGGAGGTAGCTGATTTCAATCCACAAGGCTCTCGCGAGCCTCGACATTGCATTGATTGTAGACAACATTAAAACAAACGATTTCAATCCACAAGGCTCTCGCGAGCCTCGACAAAAGCCCCTCAACCGCTTTTTTTGTAAGCAGAAATTTCAATCCACAAGGCTCTCGCGAGCCTCGACTTATTGTCTGTTTCCGGTTGTAGCGCCTCTGTCTATTTCAATCCACAAGGCTCTCGCGAGCCTCGACTCAAATTCGCTGATATTCCTCGCCTCCCCTCCGATTTCAATCCACAAGGCTCTCGCGAGCCTCGACTGTCAAGTTTTTCTGTATTACGGTTACGTAATCCAATTTCAATCCACAAGGCTCTCGCGAGCCTCGACCACGAAGGAATAAGAAAAGGCTTGGACATTGCTATTTCAATCCACAAGGCTCTCGCGAGCCTCGACGGCAAAAATGCACAATTATTCTTGCATCTATGCCACATTTACATGCTTCATATTATACATCTTCTACAAATCGTTTATCAAGTTGAAATTTCCTCGCGTAATTTAATAGTATTTTCCGGCCAATTGTAGTGCGAATCTCCCTGGGATTTTATGTACAACTACTATTCGCACTTGGTTCTTCTTACTAAAGATCAATACCCATCAAATCAACCCATAGTTAACCCTACAGTTTTCAAACAAGCAATGTAATAATGAAATATTATGTTTAATTTTCACTCTAAATAGGCTGTATACTTATCACGCTTCCCCTTGCATAACTCTTTTGGATATTTTCCGTTATTTTTATTCATTTTTTCAGTAACCGCACTGAAAAGATCTAACCCCAAATCATCCGAAAGCATAAGCAGATATATAAAGATATCAGCAATTTCATCCTTCATTCTATCCAGATTATTTTCTACCGCTTCCTCACTTGATTTCCATTGGAACAATTCCAGCAATTCTGATGCTTCAAGTGAAATGGAGATTGATAAATCCTTAGGATTGTGAAACTTTCTCCAATCTCTTTCCTCTCTAAATTTATTTATCTTGTTTATTAAATCCTGAATATTAATATCTTTTGCCATAGCAGCTTTCCCCTTCCCTTTTAAATATATTTTCTTTGTAACACTGGGAATTATAGAGTATTTCGAGGTGAGTAGTAAAGATGTATAGTCGACATAAGTGCTTCCAACTTCTAGTCGTTGAATTTCAATCCACAAGGCTCTCACGAGCCTCGACCAGATATGCCGGAAAATTATATGGACGCAAACGATTTCAATCCACAAGGCTCTCACGAGCCTCGACAGCAAAAATACACAATTATCCTTGCATCCATGCCAAATTTATATATCTTAATTATACACCTTCAACAAATCATCCAGCAAGTCAAAAAATTTTCTCGTATTTTAATCCTATTTTCCGGCCGTTTGCAGTGCGAATCCCCCTGGAATTTTATGTGCAACTATTATTCGCACCAGAGTTTCCTTACTAAAAATCAACCCTCTTTTAAATTACCTCCATTATCCATATGTGCTAAATTTTCCCGTACAATCCTAAACAATCATTTAAAATGGCGGTCGCAGTTAACAGTGTACCCAGCAGTTTATTATGTTTTGTCACGCTCGAAGAATTCAAATGTATTTACATAAATGTTTATATTTTTTATATGAACAAAGTATATAACAGATTATAATTCCGCGCTTCACACTAATTTAAAGCCGCTTAAGATAAAATCCAATCTCCAAATATCAGCTTCTCTTATTACGCTTTCATTTTACTTTTAAAATAAGCCTCAAGTTTCTTGTTCGTAAAATACACTCTGCAACCATCCATACCTCTGCTTAATAAAATATAATAATTATTTTTTATATATTCTAACAATTGAGAATCATCAGGATCCTCATTTTTTATAGTTTTTCCATTTATGTCGTAAAATGAATCTCTGTTAGGGATAAGTTTACCATCTTCACTTATATCAATATCGTCACCAATGATCACTCCAACATAGTTTAAATCAACACTTAAAACTGCATGTGTACACCCCACCTCATCCTTCGAATTTTTCTGCTCTGTCCATTTTTCACTGTTTTTATTCCAACGTCGTTTAAAATCGCCTTCTATAAAATCATATTTACCGGAATCTTTTTTTGAAATCCACTCAAATGCATATCCTGATAAAATTCGGCTTCTTTCTGCGCCAGGAATAGACTGCTTATCCTTCACCCAACGTTCTAATGCTTTCATACTGTGTACAATATTAAAATCATACTCTTTAAATACAGTTGGATTATAAGATACAGCCTCGATTTGCAATATATTTTTCAATGCGCTGATATAATCCTTTCCATCTGCCACTTTAAATTGACCTCTTATTCGGAACTGCTGTTCAAGTTTAAGCTTATAAAACTCTTTACACCCTTTTTCAAAAGTACGTATGTCAATGTCAGAAGGTCTAATCCTCTGATATTTATCATAAAAGATAACAAGATTATTAGTAATTCTTTTTAATTGCTGAAGTTCGTTATTTTCAACATTGTCCTTATCCAAATGCTTAAACATCCATCCATCTTTTGAAAAGTATTTTCTTAGTCGCTGCCCTTCATCAACAACTACTGTATCATATCGTTTACTTGAATTTATAATCCCCGCTGCAGTTGCCACAGTAACATTTAAGTTTAGTTTTTTATACAGACCTCTGAAAAGCTTAGGCAGAGTTTTATTCGGCAAAATTACAGCTATATTTTCTGCACAGACTCCTTTTTCATTTACAAGATTATATACAATCGTATTGGTCAATAATGATTTCCCGGTACCTGGTTCCCCATAAACAACAATTTTATGCTGCGGCTTTTCCTTGTCTATTATAGCTTCACAAACATAATCGACAATCATTTGCTGTTGTTCCGACAGTGTTTTGAATGGAGAATAACGGTATAATAAGGTCATTTCAATATCCTTATGGTTCAAAGTAACCAAGCCCATCTTCTTTAAATCATTCCATACCGGGATTATAATATCGCTATATGATTCTATTTTATTTGAATATTCTTTATATTTTTGATATACGCCTGTATTCAATACTTTTCTTTTTTCCGCCAGAAAGCAGGCGATCAATGCTGTTTCTAACTCTTTTATAACGCTCGCATTAAATAGGGTACCATAAATAATTAATAATTGTTTTAATTTTTCCCTTTTAATTATATTTGAATGCTCCTTAACTCGTTTTAAAAATCTGCTGGACTCTCCAATATAAATTTTAGAATTGTTATATAATATATATACAATCGGATAACTTTTATAAACTCGGGCCTCCCCACACACCGAATCAAGAGGTTTCGTTCGGTATTGTTCATACTCAATTTCAAAACCGGCAATATCAAAACTGTCAATTTTATAATTCAATCCCATAATTAATTTTCACTCTCCAAATAAGCTGTATTATCACCTTTTCAACTCTTATCCGTTTTATGTTCCAATATTTTTATCGAATCTAAATAATCCTTCTCCACATCACTGAGGGTTCTGGTTTTATATATTCTGTATTCACTCGTTGCTTTATCAACTGCTTATTTATGAGTAACACTTCCGTTTCCTTGAAGTAACTGTTCGCCACTCATTGTAAGGATACGATCCAAATGCTCTGTCCAATGCTCATAGTCATTACCTGTTCCCGCTCTGCCTGACGTTCCGCAAAATCAAGATACCATGAAAACAAGTTGTCCCATAGCCCGAAGCTCTTTTTCATTCAGATAGTTTTTGGCAATGACAGTCTCCTTTAGTGTTGGCTGGTTTCCTGCAAATGCCATAAGTCCCATAAACTCTTTTTCAGCATGTATAAATAACTTCTGCTGCAGTTTATCCATGAATCGCATAGTGTATCTTATTCTGAACCTTTTTAAACAACTGAATTGATATTTCAGCTTTCGGATCATAGTCAATACTTGTAGCATAAATTTCTAAGACCTGTCTGTAAAATACCTTCTCAGAAGCACGTATATCTCTAATACGTTCAAGTAATTCTTTCAGGCGCTCATCGTCCAGTGCGAAACCTTTTTTCATATATTCTTTTAAAATACCTATTGCCCAAATCCTAATTGTGTACCGCGCTTTGACTTCACCCGATAACCGACCGAAATAATCACGTCAAAATTATAATAATCTACATCATAAACTTTCCCATCAGCAGCAGTGTAGGCAAATTTTGCCTATACTGATTCTTTAGACAATTCTCCTTCTTAAAAAACATTCCTGGTATGCTTGCCTATTACACTTCTATCTCTCTGGAACAGTTCTGCCATCTGATCAATTGACAACCAGGCCGTATCTCCAGCAAAAGTTGTATCTATCTTTGCCAAACCACTATATCTTGTTATTATGCTCCGCTATTTTCCTTTCAAACCACAATTCCGCATCATTATTACCGACTCGACATGCGGTGAAAGGTGGCTTTTATACTACATGGCGAAAGGAACTCTTCTTATAGCGTAGTAGAATAAATTTTTCAGTTATTTCTACCTACTCACCCCCTTTTGTTAAAAATCACCCCACTCTATACAGTTTTACCCCGCCAATATCTTTTAACAGTCAATTATCCTATCCATCAATTTCTTCCAACCTCCGGGCAATTTCTTCTGGTCCCGGCAATAGCTTTTTCATTTCCTCCGGCAATTCATTACTGATTTTGTAAGTCGCCACTCCCATAGGTACTGTTGCACTCTTTAATGCATATTCTACAACTGTCCTATTTTTACTACGGCATATAATGATGCCAATAGATGAGTTTTCCTCTGGTAGTTTTTCCTGTTCATCCAACGCTGTTAAATAGAACTGCAGCTGTCCTACATCAGCAGGATCAAACTTACCTATTTTCAATTCAATCGCAACCATACTTCTGAGTTTCCGATGGTATAGCAACAAGTCTATAAAAAACTCATCACCATTTACTACGATTTTGTATTGATTCCCTATAAAAGCAAACATTCCACCCATCTCGGATAAAAACTTTTGAATGTGATAAATAAGTGCCTGCTCCAATTCACGCTCACTATGTTCTGGCGCCAGTTCCATAAAATCAAACATATATTCATCCTTAACGGCCAACTCTGCCTGTCGTTTATACTCTTCAGGAAGTTGCGTGTCGAAATTAGTCTGATTTAAAAGAAATTTCTCAAATGTCTTTATTGAAATATTATGTATTAAAACATCTTTCGACCAGCCATACTTACGGGTCATTTTTAAATAAAATTCTCTTTCCTGCCTATCCTTGCATTTTTCTAAAATCAAATATATTTTTGTCCAATTTATTTCTGCCACTATTGGTGGCACATCTCCATTTTCTTCAAATGTCACAAAGAAATTCCTCATACGCCATAAGTTTCTTGCCGAGAAACCAGTTCTTCCTGAAAATGTTTCCCGCAATTCTAAAGCCAAATCTTCAACTATCGATTTCCCCCAACCATATCGTTTTTGTCTCTCACAAATTTCTTTACCAATATCCCAATACAACTGAATCAGATTTTTATTTACTAACTTCAGCGATTCATATTGTGCATTCTGAATTTTTTGAATAATACTGTTTACAAAATCTTTATATTCCAACGTATAGATTATGTCATTCATAACGTCCCTTTCTAAATTCTGCCACCAACGGTGGCAGAATTTAAACTATCTATTCATCCCACATTTCTCGATAATACAAAATATAGTCGTGCACTAATCCTGGATGTTTTAAATATAGGCCTCTGCATACCCGTTTAAACAGCAATAACATTTCGTCAAATTGGCAAAAATCCAACATTCCGTCCAAAATAAATGCTATTTCCTGCTCATCTGTAATCTTTTCATCTAAAATATCATTGACTATATTTGTATATTGCAAAACTGCCACATTGGACAGAGTCTTTAATTGCTCTGCCATCTTCATAATTTCTTTATCCATTTATCCAATGATTCCTTTAGCTATTTTTAATCTATTATTACAGATTTATCTTTGTTCATACGGTTCATTATACTTCACTGCTTGCAATGCTTGGTCTTCTCCAGTAGAGGGCAAAAAAGCATAGTGCGTATAATAGTTTGCGTTTGAGCACATATTAATTAATCTTCGAATATTTGAATCATTAAGAGAAAGCCCTATAAAAATATTCGTATTTGAGGAAAACAAAGTTGTTTGGATATTATTGGACCATAAATTTTGCTTGTAAATTTGGTTCTGATAATCATCCTCACTTAGAACTATTTCTGTAATGACACCACCTTTCATTGGAATATAACCATGCGGATAGAAGATGCGATTCTTACCCTTTATTTGATTACTCTCATAACAATTCCTATACTTTAACCCGCTTCGCTTTAAGGAATGATAAAATGTGTCATCATAATTGTAATCTATTATATTGCTAATATCGTATTTCTTTACCAATTTAATAAGTTCTTGATATAATGGCGAAATATTGAGTATGTATGGATTGTCTTCATAAGATGAATACAGTGATTTTCTTATCAGATAGTTCCAATCACTAGGTCGTACTTGATTTTTTATCATCTGGGCAATTATGGTCAAATCACTAGACATAATTTTTTCCATAAAAGTATCTTGTAATTGGTGAACAAGCTTATAGCTTTGCCTCATTGATTCATTTCTTTTAAAACATTCTTCGTCAGAAAGTTTTCGTCCATTCGCCCAATATTCAGCATTCTCAAAAGCATTTTCAAGGAAAGAATTAATTCTGGATTTTCTTGTTCACGCAAATACATTTCATAGCTATTAGTCAATGCAATTGAAACATTAGAAGGCGGACAATTTATAACTCCTTTTCCAGAATCTATATCCAATGACCATTGTTCAAAATAGCAATGACAAATCCTTTTTAATAATCTTGACCAAACAGGAAGTCCTACTGTCGCAGATGCGCCAGCTCCTAATACAAGGCAACAGGAATGATCATTTAAATCGTGCATTAATTTATAAAAATTACTACAACTTTGCTTTGATAAAAAATTGATTCTCTCATCTGGGTACATATTAACCTCTCACTGCAAATTCTAATTTTTCACCAAGTTATATTTACTACATTTATGAGAACGCGTCTATATTAGGAACCGCCTTGAGTCTAAAATAAATGCCTAATAGTAGCTCTACCGAATTATATCTACTTTTGCCTGATTGTTTACCTATTGCCAAATAGTATAAAGTTATGCCAGATTGTATATATTATCTTGCGTAACCTTCATTCTTGAACTACCCTGCGTTATTCCCGTCCCCTTATCTGCGGAAACTTATCCATCTCACTTTTCGTTAAAACACAACTTCATTTTCCTCATATAATCCCGCAAACCCGCCTAAAATCAAGGTTTCCGCACGAGAAGCGTGGCGGTTTCCACGTGCCCACTCATAGGAAACATATCCACACAACTTACTCTCTCCACCCAATACCCTCTCTCCTCCAAATACTTCACATCCCGGGCCAGCGTAGCCGAATCGCAGCTCACATAAACCACTTTCTTCGGCCCCATCATTACAATCGTATCCAGGCAGACCGGATCGCACCCTTTCCTGGGCGGATCCACGACAATCACATCGGCATAAACCTTATCCTCTTCATACTGTTTGGGCAGCACTTCCTCGGCCTTCCCCACAAAAAACTCTACATTTTCTATACCATTGAGCCGCGCATTTTCCCTGGCGTCTTCAATAGCCTGCGGAACAATCTCAACGCCATAGACCTTTTTCGCTTTCTGTGACAAAAACAGCGAAATTGTGCCAATCCCGCAATACAAATCCCACACCGTCTCTTCCCCAGTCAATCCGGCATACTCAAGAGCAGTGCCATAGAGCCTCTCCGTCTGCACCGGATTCACTTGATAAAACGACAACGGAGAAATTCTGTACTTCACATTCCCAATATAATCCGTAATATAACCCGGCCCGTACAGATTCACCACTTCACGTCCCAAAATCACATTCGTCTTCTCCATATTCACATTATAAGAAATACTGGTCATCCCTGGGATTTCCAGCAATCTTTCCACAAAGCCTTCGGAATACGGTAATTTTCTTCCATTCACAACAAAGCATACCATCAGTTCCCCGGTCCTAAATCCTTTGCGGATTAAAACATGGCGAATCAGCCCGGTATGACTCTCTTCCTGATACGGCTTAATTCCATATTGGGTCATAATCTGCTTAACAGCCGCCAGAATCTCCCGGTTCTCCTGAATGCCAAGCAGGCAGTCGTCATTCTCAATAATGCAATGGGTTCTTCCGGCATAAAAACCGGCGATTACCTCGTTCTCCTTATTCATCCCAAAAGGAAACTGCGCCTTATTCCGGTAACGCCACGGATCCTCCATCCCGATTATCGGCTCCATGATGACAGGCTTTCTTCCGCTCTCTCCTCCTTCTCTATCTCCCGCTCTATCTCCTTCTCCATCCCCAACATTCTCTCCTGCCCCAGGTCCCTCCCCCGGCAGATACAGGTTATCAAGCCCGCCAATCCGCTTCAGATTATTATAAACCTTTCTCTGTTTAAACTTCAGCTGCTCCTCATAACTCATCATCTGGAGCTGGCAGCCGCCGCACTGGCGCGCCACCGCACAGCGCTCCTCCACGCGGGCAGGGGAAGGCTTAAGTACCTTCATCAGTCTGGCAAAACCGTAATTCTTCTTCATTTTCATTGCCTTTGCTTCAATCAGGTCTCCGATTACGGCATCTTTAATAAACCAGATATAACCATCCAGTTTTCCTACGCCTTCACCACTCTCGCTCATATCCTCTATTATCACTTCAAAGACATCATTCTTCTTGATATTCATGTCTATTCTCTCCATTCTCCCCCAAACCGTCACACCATCATGCCATGCAGCAATCCTGACGGCATGAACAGTTACATGCCATCTTACATACCATCACAAATACTTCGCCCGCTCACCGCCGATATACTTCAGTCTGGTCCTGGCACACACCACGTGAGCACCGCCAATCTCCTTCACGGAAATCCTTACCGGTACCGCCACAGCCCTCAGATGCATGCCAATCAATGTATCACCGATATCAATTCCCGCGTGCGCCTGAATCCGTTCCACTGCCACAGGACACCTCATCCCCGCATATGCAGCCGTAGCAAATGACCCTCCGGCTTTCAAAGCAGGCACCACATTCACCATATCATATCCATACCGTTCGGCCGCCTCTTTTTCCAGAATCAGCGCCCGGTTTAAATGTTCGCAGCACTGTGCGGCAAGGTAAATTTCCCTTGGCTCCAGCTCCTTCGTCAAAGCTTCATATACCGCCTGTCCGATTTCCCCGCTGGAATAAGAGCCGATTCTGTGGGCTGCTATCTCACTGGAAGAACATCCGACAACCATAATCTGCCCCCGCTCCATCTGTGCCTCTTCCAGAAGTTCCTTCGCCGCTTTTCTTACTTCCTGCCCGATTGCTTCCAGACGGCCTGCTGTTTCCTTTTCCTCCGACACGCCGGCCGGATGCCGATACATTATATCCACTTTCACTTACTCCTTTCACAACACTACGAAATGCATAAGAATACTTGTACAGAATTACATAAATTCCTTAGTCACAGCTCCCGCTGTCTACGCCAGGAGCATGTCTGCAAGCTGGCCGCAGGAGCACTGTGCCGCCGCTTCGCAGACGCACGCCTGACGCAGATATCAATCACTATTAACAGCTATCTATACATTGCTGTACTAAAGCGTGTCTAAAAACAAATTTCCGCCCTTCCATATCCCCCTCTCCACGCACTGCGGCATATCAGGCCAAATCCGATTAACACAGCCCATACGCTGCGCTCATTTGGACCAAATTTCCCACAAGGTGAGACGTACATCTGGCAGAAAACTATTTTCAAACACGCTCTCTAACATCCCCTGAATTTCACTTCTTAAATATAAAAAAATCCATACTGTTTACAACTCTGCCAAAAACGCAGTTCTATGGACAATTCCCATAACAATATCATGCAAAAAGCTGCAGAACACTGTTCATAAACAGTAACAAAAAATCAAACAGCTATTACAGCTCCCATCACACTTCCAGGTAAAATTCCCGCACCCGATCCATCCTGGCCGTCATTCCGGCTAGCATCATATCAGCCACTGTGAATGCCGCCATCATTTCCACAACAACGACCGCCCTCGGAACAATAATCGGATCATGGCGCCCCTTGACGCTGATTTCAATCTCCCCGCCATCCCGGTTCACCGTCTTCTGCGGCGATGCAATCGAAGGAGTCGGTTTAAAAGCAGCCCGAAACACAATCTCTGTTCCGTCGCTGATTCCTCCCAGGATGCCTCCGGCATGGTTTGTCCTCTTGCCGACCCGGCCATCCGGAGAAATACAAAATGCGTCATTATTTAATGCCCCGGTCGTCTTGGCAGCTTCAAATCCGTCGCCAATCTCAAACCCCTTCACGGCTCCGATCGAGCAAATCGCTTTGGCGAGATTTGCATCCAGCTTTTCGAATACCGGCTCGCCAATTCCGGCCGGAACCCCCTGTATCACACATTCCACAATCCCGCCGGCCGAATCCATCTGCGCCATCTTCTCTTCCAGGAGCATCTGCGCCTCAGCAGCCGCAGACGCATCCGGCATATACAGCATATTCCGGCTGCACTCTTCCATATCAAACCGCTCCGGCTGCACCTGGATATTTCCGATTGCTTTCGTATACGCCGTCACCCTGACTCCAAGGCCCTCCAGAATCTTGGCCGCCACAGCTCCGGCCGCCACTCGGCCGATGGTTTCCCGGCCCGAGGATCTTCCGCCCCCGCGGTAGTCCCGGAAACCATATTTTTTATCAAAGGTATAATCTGCATGGCCCGGTCTGTAATAACCGGCTATCTCACTGTAATCCTTCGAATGCTGATCCTGATTCCGAATCATCATTGCAATCGGTGTTCCGGTTGTCCTTCCCTCAAATACGCCGGACATAATTTCAACCGAATCACTCTCATTTCTTTTCGTTGTATACCGGCTCTGCCCCGGTTTTCTTCTGTCGAGATATTTCTGAATATCCTCCTCAGCCAGCAAAAGTCCTGCCGGACAACCGTCCACAACCACGCCAATCCCTGCGCCATGGGACTCCCCCCAGGTAGTCATTGTTAATATCTTTCCAAATGTAGAACCTGCCATGCTTTCCTGCTCCTTGTCTCTCCATACATATTGCGAACTTTTCACCAACCCGGTGATATACCGTATCGTCTCATATACAATCAGGCATTCCGCTTACAGCTTACTTATTGCTTATTTAACCGCCGGCTCACCGCTTACTTACTGCCCATTCACTTATTTACTGCCTGCTTTCCGCCTTCGTCTTCTTACCCCCGGCGGTTCCATTCGGCACCCTCGTGATCACACAGCAGTTCGGTTCATTAATTGTAATACTCCTGCTGCACATTACCAGCAGGCCCTTCTCATAATCCACCTCAAAGAAGGAAATGCTGTTGCTTGCATGATTAATTGATGCCAGATGCTTTTCATCCGGAAAAACAGCGATATCCTTCGGGTAATCGCCGCTGATAGGCAGACAGCTTATCATGGTGAGTACGCCTGTCTCGGGATCTCTTCTATATACGCTGGCGGAATTATCCCCTGCATTGCTGCAATACAGGTAATCCTCCTTCGGAGACAGACGGATTGCACAGGCTGCGGTAAGCTGGCTCAGGCGTTCCGGCGCAGTGGAGGTAATGGTCTGAATCTTTTCAAAATGCGGTACTCGGTCGCCCTCTTCATATTCATACGTAAATACGTCAATCACGTTTTTGATCTCATACATCAGATAAATAAACTTCCCGTCTCCGCTGAACAAAAACTGTCTGGGACCTGACTCCAGTTCACAGCGCAGCGCATCCACCTGAGTCAGCAGGCCCTTTTTCTCATCGAACCGGTATACCTTCACCTGATCAATTCCAAGATCGGCGACAAGCACAAAATGACCGTCCGGAGTTCTGGCGCTGCAGCTTACATGCGGACGAAAGGTTCGCTCTGCGACGCTGCCAAGTCCTTTATGAAACACACCATCCGTAATCTCACCGACCGAACCGTCTTCATTCAGTCTCAGAACCGTCTCCTTGCCATCATGATATCCGGAAACGAAAATATATTTGTCCTCCGCATCCGTCGTAATATGGCAGCCGCGCATTCCTTTGATATTGGCGCTGTTCAGCCTGGAAAGTGCGCCGTTCTCCATAATACGGAAGGAAACAACACCTTCATCTGCTATTGAATACAGAGTTCTTCCATCATTTGACACGGCAAGATAAGAAGAATTGTCCACTTCCACTTCACACCTGTATTGAAAACAGCCCTTATCCATATCCACGTCATAAACGGTGATTCCCTTCGCCTGCCCGTTATATGAATAAGAACCTACATAAGCCATGTATTTATTCCGCATATCTTTTCCTCCTCATATTCTGTTACTTGTCCCGCAGCTGTTCCGTCTGAATCTGTTCCACAGGTATTATCACATTTTCTCTTTCCTACTATTCTACCAGCCCGGACTCAAATTTGCATCCATTTTAATCAATTCAGTGGTATTTTTTTATGTTTTGGAGATTTAGATAAGCAGGTGAGGACGCGGTCGCAGACCAGCGGACGGTGCTGGATGAGTCTTTCGTCCCGGGGAAAGTGTGTCGTGGGTTGGGGCTGCGGGCGAAGATAAAGTCTGCGGAGCACGCTCTC
>OFOU01000184.1_pt1 | contig 58963 bp, 53 predicted proteins | sample 1542061 | NCBI WGS metagenome assembly OFOU01 (sample SAMN04209239, study PRJEB22552) | human gut metagenome | biome: gut; material: feces | host: Homo sapiens | place: USA: Oklahoma
ATTTGAACCTCCGACCCCTCGCTTAGGAGGCGAGTGCTCTATCCAGCTGAGCTATGACGACACATGCCGCAAACCCTTGATTTTACTGGGTTTCTGGGATTTTTCCCTTCGGCCATATATAAGATTATCAACTCTTCTTCGAATTGTCAATCTACAGATTTTTTCGATTTGGTAACATTAGACCGCTCCCCAATTTGGGGAATGCTTTGTTGTCACCTTTGGCATTTTTCAGAATAGATTCGAACTGAAAGTTGTTTTTCATTTTTTCCCTTTGGGGAATGCCTCGGCTTTCTCTTAGGAGGCGAGTGCTCTATCCAGCTGAGCTATATGGACATTTAATCAACACCCATAATATAAGTTACTGTTCACTCCGTTCTCAGTAACTTAACCAAAATTCATTCCAGATTACCTGCGACAATGGGATTTTGGCTTGTATGTCTCGGGACTTTGGCATATTTTTGCAAAAATACCTCGAGGAATAATGGTGTATGAACAGTAACTAATATACTATATTTCAAAGAAAATTACAAGTGCAATCTGGCTTTTCTTATCTAATTTTCTGCTTCCGGATTCCATGTATTATCTTCCAGCTTTTGAATCATCTCACCCAGTTCAACAGTATATGCTACTTTTACATCACTATCCTGTTTAACGATAAACTCAGACAACCCGTAAGCCTGTCCATTATCCGCCCAGTCATAAGTATATCCCAATCTTGTCCATGGATATTCGCCATCATAATAGCTGGAAATAATGTTCGCATCAAACCATGCTTTATAATCCGCATCAACATCTTCGGAGAATGAATCTGTCATTTCTACTGTTCCAATATCCGAAATATATGCCGGACGAAAAACATCTTCCGGTTTTACCCACATAGCTGTAACATAGTTAGATTCATTATCAGGAGTCAGACCAAGCAATTCTTTCATTCTTGTCTGCCAGTCTGTTACACCCTCTTTATTTTCCTGATACCAGTCTTCCAGTTCACCACCTGTAAATGTCCATACATTTCCCCATTCCAGTTTCACATCAGTGCCATCCGGATAACTGTCCGGATATTTATGGAATGTATATAGAAGAACTCTTCCCTCTTCATTATAAACTGCATAAGGCTCTCCCTCATCCAGGCTTACTACCGGAAGAATCTCACCATCCTCAGCAATCATCGCATCTTCAACTGCCTGATCAAAAAGAATCCGCAGATCATCTTCACTTTCAGCAGAGGAATCGGTTTCTGCTGCTTCTTCTGTCTCTGTTGTTTCTTCTGCCTGTACACTTACAGATACCCCGCATGATACAACCATTGCAGAAACCAGAACTCCACTTAACATCCATTGTTTCCATAATTTATTTTTCATATAATGTCATCTTCCTTTTTTTAGTTTTCCGACTTACCTGCCCCAAGTATATCATAGTAATTCTTTCTTTTCTTACCCTTGGAATAAATTGCAAATATCCGGCGTGAAATGTATATTACTGTTCACTCCGTTCTCAGTAACGTAGCCAAAATTCCAGATTGCCTGCGGCAATGGAATTTTGGCTTGTATGTCTCGGGATTTTGGCATATTCATGCCAAAACACCTCGCAGGATAGTGGTGTACGAACAGTAACAAATGTATATCTATAACACTCCCTCGTCAAGCGGATTGTTATAAGCATGTTTCACGTGAAACATATTCTTGTAAATCACAAGATGGCATAGGCGAAATATTCGTCCATGCCATCATAAATCATTTTAATTAATAGTGCAACTGTCCCTGGAGCCATATGATTCCTTTGAATCTACGTCCGATCTTTGGCTCCCCCAGCAAATCATTCTTATTGATACAAACATCAAACTGCATATCATTACAGTCTAATGTAAGCTGGCAGATTTCTTCTCCTGTTATAATGTTCTTGAATGTCATAAAATCCAGAATCTCACCCATGATACTATATTGATCACATTCAATTCCATATGGCATGAAATAGGAATCCACTATAGAAAAAATATCGTCTGTAACTATACGCTGAGAAATCATGGAATATGTATCCATATCCTCCATCGTGAGGCTCTCCATAGCCTCTTCATCACCGTTTCTGGCGGCTGCAATGAGATGATTTCTGTTCTTTGTCAGTTCACGTTCTGCTTTTACTGCTTCTTTATCTTTCTCTACAGGAAAAAGGATTTTTCCTTCCCTGGCCAGCCCGGAAAGGGTTAAAGGCTGGCCACCCGGAAGTATGTTGCCTTTTTCACGCTGTTGCAGATACTCAGCAGCATTCTGAAGATAGAAAATTAAAGTAACCCCAATTCTCAAATCGTCACAGGCACCTGCAAAAGATTCTTTGTCTGCATGTCTTTCTATCACAACACTCTCCTGTGTTGTAATGCCTGTTCCGCGAAAAAAAGGAAAATAATAATCCGGATAAAATACGTTGTTTTCATCATACTGCCCGCAGACAGTAATTCCACAATCGCATCCATAATTCTTGGAAAACTCTGCAAACATACCATCAGGGTAGTTCTCTATGACCGTTTTTTCATCATAAGTTTCAACCACATCCGTAATGATCTGTCTGATACTGCTTCTTTTGGTGATCCTGGAAAAACCAACTGCCCTCAGATAACTGTGCATAAGAACACCTCCCTGAAAAAGCTCACCCTCCATTAAGCGTGCTTTTTCTCAATCTTTGTCATACCACCCATGTATGGCTGCAGAGCTTTAGGAATACTTACAGAACCGTCTTCATTCAGGTTATTCTCCAGGAATGCAATCAACATTCTAGGCGGTGCTACAACAGTATTATTTAATGTATGTGCAAGATATTTCTTACCATCTTTTCCGTTTACACGGATCTTAAGACGACGTGCCTGTGCATCACCAAGGTTTGAACAGCTTCCTACCTCGAAATATTTTTTCTGACGTGGAGACCATGCTTCTACGTCAAGAGATTTTACTTTCAGGTCTGCCAGGTCACCGGAGCAGCACTCAAGTGTACGAACCGGAATATCCAGAGAACGGAACAGATCTACTGTATTCTGCCATAATTTATCAAACCACATCGGACTCTCTTCCGGTCTGCAGACAACGATCATTTCCTGTTTTTCAAACTGATGAATACGGTAAACGCCTCTCTCCTCAAGTCCATGAGCACCTTTTTCCTTACGGAAACATGGAGAATAGCTTGTAAGAGTTTTCGGAAGTTCTTCCTCAGGAATGATCTGATCGATAAATTTACCAATCATGGAATGTTCACTTGTTCCGATCAGGTATAAATCTTCACCCTCAATCTTATACATCATGGCATCCATTTCAGCAAAACTCATTACACCTGTTACAACATTGCTTCTGATCATAAAAGGAGGTACACAGTAAGTAAAACCTCTGTTTATCATGAAGTCACGTGCATAGGAGATTACTGCTGAGTGAAGTCTTGCGATATCTCCCATTAAATAGTAGAAACCATTTCCCGCAACACGTCTTGCACTGTCAAGATCAATTCCATCAAAATTTTCCATAATTTCTGTATGATATGGCACTTCAAAATCCGGAACAACCGGTTCACCAAACTTCTCGATTTCTACGTTCTCGCTGTCATCTTTACCGATCGGTACAGATGGATCAATGATATTCGGAATTACCATCATATCTTTGAGAAGTTCTTCCTCTACCTCTTTCTCTCTTGTGGAAAGTTCTTCAATACGGGTTCCGGAAGCAGCTACCTGTTTCTTTACTTCTTCAGCTTCTTCTTTCTTTCCCTGTGCCATCAGTGCACCGATCTGTTTGGAAATTTTATTTCTCTCTGCACGAAGAGCTTCTACTTCCTGTTTGATTTCGCGATTCTCTTTGTCCAGTTCCAGAACTTTATCCACTAATTCCAGTTTATTATCCTGAAATTTGTTGCGGATATTCTGTTTTACAACTTCCGGATTTTCTCTCACAAATTTAATATCTAACATCTTGTTCCTCCTGAAATATTCTATTACATTATGTAATGATGTCAGGGTAAAATCTGGCAACAACTTTCTCCCTGATATCAATTTATCATATCATGTGCATTCCTGCACAAAACAGATTCTCTTTTAGTATGCTCTTGTTTTCAACTTTTAAACATTACTGTTCACTCCGTTCACAGTAACTTTTAAAAAACTTTATTCTTCAATATTATCCAGTCCAAAATTCACTGCCTTACGAAGTGCCTCTACTTCTTCCTGGCTGAGCATAACGTAGGATTCGCCTTTTACAATTTCTTTCATATACAAAAAACAATTGTCCCGGCTGTGTACTGCATTTAAGATAAGACCTGTATTCTCTTTGTCCAGCAAAGCCAGCGCAAAACTTAACTTTCCACCTACATCATCAAATGCGTCATACTTTTCTACACCATATTTATTAAACATTTTATCAAGATTCTTTTTGATAAAAAGAAGATCATGATCATGTTCTTCCTTCGCATCATAGAGCTTATCTATCTGAGCGAATTTTCTAACGAATACTTTTTCCAGAGACTGTGCATCTGAACCTTTCATGAACGTCTTATATTTACGTTCCAGACGGCTCAGGCGCATATTCATACTGATATTCCTTACCAGCAGGAAGATAGTAAGAATCAGCAGTATAATAATGATGATCCCGGAATCAATTCCAAGATTTTCAAAAATGCCACTCATATTACTGTCACTCCTAACCAATGGATTCGAAAAGATCTATGATTCTTTCCAGTTCATCCTTGGAATAATATTCAATTTCAATTTTACCTTTGTCATTTTTCTTTCTGTGAATCTGGACTCTGGTACCCATGATACTTTTCATTTTTTCTTCCAGACTCTCATATATTGCATCCTCAGCAGAACTGAATTTGCTCTTCTTTGCTGTTTTTGGCGGCTCCAGCATACGTTTTACAAGCGCTTCTGTTTCACGAACACTTAATTTCTCGTCAAAAACCTTCATTGCAATTGATTCCTGCTTTTCCTTATCTGCTATCGAAAGGATTGCCCTGGCATGACCGGCAGTGATCATCTCATCAATCAGCATCTGCTGCACTTTTTCGCTGAGTTTGAGAAGTCTCATTGCATTTGTTACTGCTGTTCTGCTCTTCCCTACACGCTCTGCGATTTCATCCTGTTTCAGATGAAATTCATCAATCAGTCGTTTATATGCCATCGCTTCTTCCACAGGGTTTAAATCTTCCCGCTGAATATTCTCAATCAGGGAAATTTCTACTAATTCCTGCTCAGAAAACTCTTTAACAATTACAGGAATCTCTGTCAGTCCGGCAAGCTTTGCCGCTCTCCATCGTCTTTCACCTGCAATTATTTCATAGTAGTCCTTTTTATCAGACACGAGAAGCGGATGGAGTACGCCGTACTGTTTAATAGACTCAGACAGTTCCATGAGTGCATCTTCATCGAACTGTTTACGTGGCTGATCCATATTCGGCTCTACACTTGAGATCTTTACGATCATTGCCCCTGTTTTCGAATCCGCTGTTTGCTTCTTTGCAACAGTAGGGTTTGTCTGTTTTTCAGCTACGTCAGATTTCTTCTCTGTTTTAACTGTTTTGGTTATTGTCTTTCTGGCAGGTTCTTTGACAACAGATGTTCTGTCTGGAAAAAATGCATCTAAGCCTCTGCCAAGACCGTTTTTTCTTCCTGCCATTAATTATCCTCCCTGTTGAGCACTTCCTCTGCCAGAAGCCTGTAGCTTTCTGCTCCTGCTGATCTCGGATCATAGATATTAATCGGCTGTCCATAGCTTGGAGCCTCCGCCAGTCTTACATTACGTGGAATAATTGTTTTATAAATATTCTGATTTAAATTCTCTTTTACGTTTTCCACTACCTGCAGAGACAGGTTTGTTCTTGCGTCATACATTGTGAATACTACGCCTTCCATTTTCAGACGTTTATTCAGTCTTTCTTTTACCAGATCAATGGTATGAATCAGCTGTGAAAGTCCCTCCAGCGCATAATATTCACACTGGATCGGCACTAATACAGATGTAGCTGCGGTTAATGCATTGATCGTCAGCATATTTAATGATGGCGGACAATCCAGTATTATGTAATCATATTTACGTCGAAGCTTATCTGTGATTCCCTTTAAGATAAATTCTTTATCATCGATTCCTACCAGCTCGATTTCTGCACCGGAAAGATTAATATTAGATGGAATCAGGTCAAGATTCTCAACAACATCTTTTACAATCGTGTCTTTCGTTTCTGCCTCTCCAAGCAAAAGTTCATACAATGTATTTTCTATGCCGTTCTTATCAACGCCGAAACCACTGGTAGTATTTCCCTGTGGATCCATATCAATTGCGAGAACCTTTTTCCCTTTTTCTGCAAGACATGCTGAAAGATTAATTGCAGTTGTTGACTTTCCAACTCCGCCTTTCTGATTAGCAACTGCTATAATTCTTCCCAACTTCATTCCTCCTTTATGAGGTTTTAATTGTAGTTATTCCTATTTTGCCTGTTACATTATTTTTTATAATGCCAACAGGCATATGCATGTTTATTATAACACTTTTATTTTAATCATGCCACATAATGTTTCACGTGAAACATAAAAAAACACATTATTTTTAACATAAATATTGTATATTTTGTGGTGATTGACATTTTCTTTTTCCATCAATCGTTACTGTTCACTCCGTTCTCAGTAACGCAGCCAAAATTCCAGATTGCCTGCGGCAATGGAATTTTGGCTTGTATGTCTCGGGATTTTGGCACATTCATGCCAAAACACCTCGCGGGATTGTGATGTGTGAACAGTAATCATCAAGTTACTGTTCACTGGTAATATCCCGCGAGGTGTTTTTTGTGAGTGAAGGTCACAGAAAACCCGAGACATACCGCGCGAATTTATGCGATTAGCATAAAGTCTGTGCATCGCGAAGCGTGTTGCTGTGAACGGAGTGAACAGTAACATCATCAATCCATATGGTTCTTTTTTTCGCATCATATTTTCTTGTAAAACAGACAGTATCGCGGTATAATATGGGTATATAATTTTAGCAGGCTAATCACTTGTTATGCTTGATAAAGGAGGCCGAAAATGAGTAAAAACAAGCACAAATTTCTTACATTTGCTGCTCTGATGACCGGCGCAACTGTTGCTGTTCATTTCATTAACCACACGATTGCTACTGCTGCACAATTAAAACAGATGCTCCACATTTCTAATGACAATTACTTTGAATGGCGCTTTGGGAACATTTATTATACCAAAAAGGGAACTGGGTCACCGATTCTTTTGATTCATGACACTTTACCTGGAGCTTCCGGGTATGAATGGAGCAAAATTGAAGACGAACTGGCAATTGACCATACCGTATATACTGTTGATTTGTTAGGATGCGGACGTTCGGACAAATCCAGCATTACCTATACAAATTTTGTTTATGTTCAGATGATCAGTGATTTTATCAAAAAAATAATTGGTCAGAAAACAGATGTGATTGCAAGTGGTTTTTCAGGCTCTTTTGTTACTATGGCCTGTCACAATGAGAAAGAACTTTTTAACAAAATCATGCTGGTAAATCCGCCCAGCCTGACTCAATTAAAACAGATGCCAAACAGAAAGGACCGCCTGTTAAAAGCAGCTCTGGAAATTCCGATTTTCGGAACTCTGGTTTATCATATGATCGTATCACGTGATAATATAAATAATCTTTTTATCGAGAAGATGTATTATAATCCATTCCATGTGGATAATCAAATGGCAGATGCTTATTATGAAGCAGCTCATAAAGGTGGATATTATACCAGATTTTTGTACTCCAGTCTTGCAGCTAAGTATATAAATATAAATATCTGTCATGCACTTAAGGCACTGGATAACAGTATTTATATTGTTGAAGGTGAAACAGAGCCAAACGGAAAGGCTGTCACTGATGATTATTGTGCCTCCAACCCGGCTATTGAAGTTTCTGTTCTCAAAGAAACAAAACATCTTCCACATGTTGAAGCACCTGAAGCGTTTCTTGAACAGGTTAAAATCTTCTTTTAAGCCTTATATTTAAGCCAGAATGAGTCGACGAGTTGATTTTGAGACAGTTTTGAAGGATAAATTTTTTTATTTCAAGTCGGAAGAAGGCGACGTTGCGGTGACTACAGCAACCGAATTCGGACAAAATATACCGCAAAATGGGGCGTGCAGATTGTGGGAATGATTTTTCAAACACGCTCTAATACAACAAAAAATGAGGCAGGCATATGTAAGAAATTCTATATGCCTGCCTCACTCTTTTATAGATTCGTTTATTCTTTTACTCTTCTGTACTGTCCGTTTCCTGAGAATCTGTATTCTCCTCTTCGGATGTATCAGAATCGTTTGTTATGCCGGCTGTTTCAGATGTACTGTCATCGGACTCTTCTATGCTCTCACCTGGCATATCTGTTGAATCTGATTTAGTATCATCTGTTGTTGCTTCGTCTGAATCTGTCTTATCTGAACTGTCTTCTTCTGTTCCGACAACTGATTCAAATGCTGTGAACAGTTCTTTTACATTCATCTTATTTACGAGATATACTTTATTATCCACCACTGCCGCATAATAGTTTGTATCGTAGCTATAGTATGCAACTTCCTGTGTATCACCGTCTTCTTCTGTAAATATAGCTGTCAGTTCTGCATCACCGTCAGGTTCATATTTATCTGTCAGACGTTTCTGAGCCGTCATGTTGATCAGTTTATTGTAGAATGTTGTAAATGTTGTTTCATCCAGATCAGAACCATTCAGTTTATAGGTAACTGTTTCTGTATCGTTTCCATCATCATCTGTGGATGTTTCACGTGAAACATTTACTTTATAATCACTGCCCTGATAATTTACTTTGAGGCTTCCGAGGCTGTTTAAAGATACATAACTTACTGTCATATCCCAGAAGTCTTCTTCTGATTTATCAGTTAGCGCGGACAGAGTATCCGTTGACATCGTATAGACTTCATTGCTGTCATTTACCATGACATATCTGCTGCTGTCATCTGTTTCATTTCCAACAAGAATTGTAAGCTGCTTATCTGCCATCTTAGTTTCTTCTTCCGAAGAATCCTCATTGTCTGATGCACTGTCTGAGTTTTCTGATGTTTCATCTTCTGCTTCTTCACCGTCAGTATCTTCAGCCTCAGATGTTTCATCCGTAGTTTCACTTACACTTTCGTCTGATTCTGTATCCTGTTCAGCATCGTCACTGTTTTCTTCCACAGATGAAGCATCTTCATCTGCCGTCTCACCGGAAGCTGTCGTATCATCTTGTGTGTCTTCATCAGTGTCATCATCAGCAACTTCTTCCTGATAATCTACTGTGATTGTTGCATATGGTTTATCCAGACCATATTTGCTCTTGTCGTCACATTTATAATCTGCAAGTGAACTATATGCCATGCTTCCGAATGAAGATACCAAAGAACTTACGGTAGCTGAGTCTGCTTTTTCTTCATCCTCGCTGCCTTTTACTGACCAGGTACTTGTATCTTCGTCTTTTGATAATTCATAGGAATTATCGCCGTCTACAGAAATTTTTGTAATGGTATCTGTATTGGAAATTGCAGGGAAATCTTCCATCTGCGCATAATCATTCAATGATTTGGCAAACGGCTCTACGCAGGAAGAATCTATCAGGTATACTGTCTTCTCATCATCATCTTTTCTTACATAATACTGACTGGTGGAGGAATTTTCATCTCCCACATACAGTGTAGTTGTTATGTCATCGCCATCTTCCTCATCAGATTTTGTTACAATCTTAATCGTGTTTGACGGAGAGTCCAGACCATATTCTGAAAGATCATCTACGTCCTCCAGAACTCTGTCTGAATCGACAGATGCAATAGCAGATGCTGCACTGTCCAGAGTAGTCTGATTTACCGGAAAATCTGTTTCGTCTTTCTTTACCCAGCTGTCATCATCTTTTTCAAATGTTGTCTCTGTATCATCAACCATAAAATCCAGAGATTTAATGTTATCTGTTGATGCAGTAAATACAGTTGTGCTTTCTTCAGAATCTTCTTCGGATTCTTTCTGCTCCTGATGGGCTACGTAGGTTTTTACACCTGCGTAAGCCCCGCAGCAGACACCAAGAACTACAACTGCAAGAACCATTTTTACAGTTTTATTCTTCATTTAAGCTTTTCTCCTCTTCATCCAAACTGCAAACCCTACAACAAGGAAGAATCCAGGAATCAGACCGATGGTGCAGATCTTCCAGAATGCAGCATCATAGTCTGTAAGTGTCAGATTAGATACAGACAGGCTCTTGGATGGGATAGATACGGTTGCACTGTCTTCTGTGTCTGTCATCCACTTCAGAGATTCGATGATCAGCTTCTCATTTCCGCCGGATACCATCTGATTTACCTGTGATTCCATCAGATTGGAAGTTGAATAGTATACGATCTGCGTTTCTTTGTCATCATCCAGAGTCTCTGTGATGCTTACTCCCAGATCAAATGGGCCAGCTTCGTCTCCGTCTTCTTTCTCCAGAGTATCACTGTTCAGATCTGTCTTGGAATATGCCTGGTCTGATGTGGTGAGGATACTGTTGATCGTTACGGTATCTCTTACATCATCCATTTTTTTGATTCCCTGTGCATATGGTACAAGTACATAATATCCTCCGGAAACAGTCTCAGAGCTTGCATCTGTGCTGTTTATAGTCGGAACCAGATAATATGGCATCTGCATTGCATAATGCTGATTATCACCTTCAAATACGATTCCAGCTTCTCTCTGAACACCATAGTTTTCCAGAACTGCATCAAAGTTTGGCAGGTCTTCTGTTGTATAATCAGAGAAAATCATCGCCTTTCCGCCATTTTCAAGATAATCAATAATAGCAGTCTTTTCATCTTCTGAAATATCTGTGGATGGAGAATCAATGAACAGGCAGTCTGCATCATCCGGAACACTTCCCTCTGTAAGAAGATTCAGAGACTGAATATCCATGTTTGCCTTCTCGATGTCTTCTTTGATAGTAGAATCCATCTCCTTCTCACCATGTCCCTCGAGTGTATAAAGGATCGGGAGATCTTCGGATGTTACATATCCGATCGCACTTGTGATCTGACCTTCACCGTCGAAACCGGTGGTCTGAGAGCTGTAGGTCTGATAATCAATTGTGCTCTCATAGATATTGTTGTAATCAATGACTTTATTTCTGTCGCCGCATACAACGATCAGACTGTTTGCAGAAAGATCATCACTTGTATATTCCGTTACAAATTTAGGATTTACTACAGGATCCTTCTGCTCTACTTTAATATGCTTGGATTCATCTTCATATTTCTTAAGCAGATTGGTAATATTCTCATCTTCAGAACCGCTCTGTGCAATCTGGTAAATTGTTACGTCCTTGTCCAGATCTTTCAGCATTGCTTTTGTATCATCACCAATACTGTAGAGTTTCTGGCTGCTGATATCAATTTCTGAATATTTGGACGGAATCGCATTTACGATCATGTTGAGCACTACAACTACTGCAATAAATATCACTGACATAACCATTGTGTAAGAGCCGTTTTTGATATGCTTCTTACTGATGGTGCCAATCAGTTTCTTTTTGTCAAATTTTTTATGGTTATTATTTTTCATCTTTTCTTTCAGTTTCATTTTCTTTCACCTCCCCACTAATTCCAGCGTCTCTTCAAAATAGACTGTGTTGTAAGGAACAGGCATACTGCGATCACAGAAAGAAAATATACAATTCCTTTTATATCAAAGATGTTACTTGTAAAATTATCAAAGTGTCCGCTCAGATTAAACACATCCAGGACTTTCTGAATACCGCCCTCAAAAATACTGGATTTTACTACATAAATAATAATCAGTGCCACTTCTCCGATCACACCGATCACTGCTGAGATCAGAATATTCTTGATCATGGTATAGATAATGATGGCTGCTGCCAAGATCAATAACCCAAATGTCACGCATGTCGACATAGATGTCTGAGAGAAGAAGGAAGAAATACCATTCATCATGTAAAATGCAAATAAGAAAACAAATGTGAGTACCGCTGCAATTACCTGGCTCTCAGTTAATGCTGACATAAATACACCGATTGCAATATTTGCACATCCCAGGAGAAAGAATCCCAGGACTGCTGTATATGCAGATGCAAACTCTACTGTGCCAAACCTGGACATAATCAGCGGATAAGTACACATAACTGCCATCGGAACAGCAAATACAGTTACCAGTGCAAGATATTTACCTATTACAATACCGCTCACAGAAACCGGTGCTGTCAGAAGCAGCTGATCTGTTTTCTGTTTTCTTTCCTCTGCAAGTACACGCATAGTCAAAATCGGTACTCCGATCAGGAATACAAAGGTAATTGCACTTAAGGTGTATTCAAATTTCGGATATGCTGCTGAAAGCTGATATGCTGAAAAATAAATACCTGTCAGTACAAGAATGAAAAAGATAAATAAATATCCTACCATGGATGTCAGGTAACTTTTCAGCTCTCTTTTATATATAGCTGTCATGGTTATTTCTCTCCCCCTTTATCATTATTCTGTTCTTCCGGTATTTCTGCTGATGTCTGTTTTACGTTTGTCTCGTTTGATCTACCGGCATCAGTATCTTTATCTTCAGGTGTATTTGGGACTTCGTCTGCAGATATTGGTTTATCGGATGCAGTAAGTTCAAGGAAGATTTCCTCCAGTGATACTTTCCTGGACTTCATCTCATAGATTGGGCTGTTAATCTCCGACATTTTGTAGAATACTTTTTCCCGAATGTCATTCTGCTCCTCTGTTGAAACTTTCACACTCCAGAGATTCTGTTTCTCATCTTTTTCCATTGTTACGCTGTTGACTCCCTCGATTCCCTCGAGAGCCTGCCTGATCTGTGTTTTTTCACCTTTAATAAGCATCTCCAGAGTATTGGATCCCTCTGCAAGTTTTCCAAGATTCTCAGGTGTATCGCTTGCTACCAGTTTTCCATGAGAAATGATCAGCACGTAATCGCATACCGCGCTTACTTCAGAAAGTATATGCGAGCTGAGAATAACGGTATGTTTCTTTTTTAATTCTTTAATTAAGGTTCGGATTTCAATAATCTGTTTAGGGTCAAGACCTACTGTCGGCTCATCCAGGATGATCACCTCCGGATACCCCATAATCGCCTCAGCAAGACCAACTCTCTGTCTGTAACCTTTTGACAGGTTCTTTATCAGACGGTTTCTCATGTCTGAAATCTTTACCATATCCATGACTTCTTCGATCATGTTTGCTTTTTTATCTTTTGGGATTTTCTTGAGATCTGCCACAAATTTCATGTATTCCAGGACAGTCATATCAAAATAGACCGGTGGCTGTTCAGGCAGATAACCGATACATTTCTTTGCCGCTTCCGGTTCTTCGAGGATATCGTGTCCGTCAATTTTGACGGTTCCTTCGGTGGATGCGATGTATCCGGTTATCATATTCATTGTAGTGGATTTTCCTGCACCGTTTGGTCCCAGAAATCCATAGATTTTGCCTTTCTCTATTTTAAAGGAAAGGTGGTCAACTGCCGTATGGTTACCATATCGTTTAACCAGATTGTTTACTTCAATCAATGTGTTCTCCTCCTCTTAATTTTTGCCAAAATAAAATATAGAAAATGTCCCCAGGTGAAACAGAGAATGGGGGAACCCGAGGACATCTCTATAAAAATAGTTTATGATGAAGTTGTGATGAAATTAGGATAAAAGTGTGATTATTCTGTGATGTTTGTTTGAAAAAAATAGCTGTCCCGAAATCTCGGCATTTTTTGCCAGAAGATTTCATGAGACAACTATACATAGATTTATTATGACAATGGTTCTTTTAATGGTGTTCCTGCTTTACGCGGATACTTTCCAGGTGTAGATTTTTTCTTATTTATAATGACAAGGGATCGGTCAATCTCGGAGTCCGGCAATTTAAAGTATGTGATGTCTTTCACCTGACCACCGAGGATATTGATTGCTTTCTCTGCTTCTTCTGCCTCTTCCTGTACAGTTCCTGATTTATAGGAAATGAAAGTTCCTCCTGTCTTTACATAAGGAAGACAATATTCTGACAGAGTTGCAAGGTTTGATACTGCCCTGGATACACAGAGATCATATTTCTCACGATACTCTTTATTTTTTGCATACTCTTCTGCTCTTCCATGAATCGCCTTAATCCCTTCTAATCCAAGAAGCTCAAAACTTTCCTCAAGGAAGTTTACCCTCTTTTTCAGAGAATCCAGCAGACATGCCTCCAGATGTGGAAAAGCAATTTTCAAAGGCACACCTGGAAATCCGGCACCTGTACCGATGTCCATAATTGTTTTTACTTTTGTCATATCAATGGCTTTTACACAGGCAAGACTGTCAAGAAAGTGCTTTGTAAGTACTTCCTCAAACTCAGTAATACCTGTCAGATTCATAACCTTATTTTTTTCTACCAGAAATTCATAAAACTGGATAAACTGATTTTTCTGCTTCTGGCTCAGCTCTATACCCAGTTCTCTACATCCATTTTCCAATGTCGTCAGATTATACGGCATGTATTATTCTCCTTTTTCTACCTTTATTTATTATTTTTGTATATTTTACAGGGTTGTTTTATGTGCTTTTATGATTTTATCTGTTATTTATAGTCCGTTATTTTACTCTTTTATGTACTATTTTAATATTTTTTGCCAATTTCTTGTTTTTATAAGCACATTAAAGCGTATTATATTAATTATTTCGTACTGGAAAGATACACCAGTAAAACTGATATATCAGCAGGAGAAACTCCTGAAATTCGGGAAGCCTGTCCGATTGAAATCGGTCTGTATGCTTCCAGTTTCTGACGTGCTTCGATTCTCAGGCTTCCAACTTTCTCATAATCAATATCTGTCGGGATTTTCTTTGCTTCCAGTTTCTTAAACTGTTCTACCTGTTTTAACTGTCTGCGGATATATCCATCATACTTGATGTTAATGTCAACCTGTTCCTGTACATCCCATGGCAGCTCCGGACGTTCTTTATCAAGTGGTTTGATTGCTTCATAAGAAAGTTCCGGACGGCGGATCAGTTCTGCCAGAGTGGTTCCGGATTTCAGCGGTGTGCTGTTATAGCTTTCCAGAAGGGTCTGAACCTCTTTGTTTGCTCCGATATTTGTATGTTCTACTCTGCTGATCTCTGTTTTTATCTGTTCTTCTTTCGTAAGGATTTTCTGATAATCCTCTTCACTGATGAGCCCTGCCTGATATCCCTTTTTACGAAGTCTCAGATCCGCATTATCCTGTCGGAGAAGTAATCTGTACTCCGCTCTGCTGGTCATCATTCTGTATGGCTCATGGTTTTCTTTTGTTACCAGATCATCAATAAGAACACCAATATAAGCCTCAGAACGGTCAAGAATCAGCTGTTCCTGACCTTTAACTTCCAGAGCAGCATTAATTCCTGCGATCAGTCCCTGCGCCGCTGCTTCTTCATACCCTGAGCTTCCGTTAAACTGACCGCCGCTGAACAGTCCTTTGATTTTCTTAAATTCCAGTGTAGGATATAACTGACGTGGATTAATACAGTCATATTCGATGGCATATGCATTTTTTACGATTTTTGCATGTTCCAGTCCCGGTACGGAATGATACATTTCTTCCTGCACATCTTCCGGCAGAGAACTGGACATTCCACCAATATACATCTCATTTGTATAGAGACCTTCCGGCTCAATAAATACCTGATGACGGTTCTTATCTGCAAAACGGACTACTTTATCTTCAATTGACGGGCAATAACGCGGACCGGTTCCTTCGATCATACCGGAATACAACGGAGAACGGTCAAGGTTTGCACGAATGATCTCATGAGTTTTCTCATTTGTATATGTCAGCCAGCAGGATTTCTGCTCTATCTGAACATCTTCCGGATTAGTTGAGAATGAAAATGGTACAACTCTCTCATCTCCAAACTGTTCCTCCATTTTGCTGTAGTCAATTGTATTTCCGGCAATACGGGCAGGTGTTCCTGTTTTAAAACGGAACATTTCAATTCCCAGCTCTTTCAGAGAATCAGTCAGATAGTTGGCTGCCTGCAGTCCGTTTGGTCCTGTATAATTACTTACATCACCGTAAATACATCTTGCTTTTAAATAAGTTCCTGTACAGAGGACCACAGCTTTACAGTTATAAGTTGCACCGGAATATGTTTTTACCCCTGTAATCTTTCCGTCCTCGACCAGAAGTTTTGTTACTTCTCCCTGTTTAATAGTCAGATTAGGTGTATTTTCAAGCGTTTTTCTCATTTCATTGCTGTATGCCTGTTTGTCAGCCTGCGCACGTAAGGAGTGCACTGCAGGTCCTTTGGAACAGTTAAGCATTTTGGACTGGATAAAGGTCTTGTCAATATTTTTTCCCATTTCACCGCCCAGGGCATCAAGCTCTCTTACCAGATGGCCTTTGGAACTGCCACCTACGTTCGGGTTACATGGCATTAATGCGATACTGTCTACACTTACAGTAAACATCACTGTATTCAGGCCCAGGCGCGCACCCGCAAGTGCTGCTTCACATCCGGCATGACCGGCACCGACTACAACAATATCATAATCTTCTACTAACGTTCTCATTTTGTCTCCTTTTATTTTACAACTGCTCATTCTATTCTTTCAAAAATCGCCGAAGGCGATTTTTTGATTTTTATTTACCCATGCAAAACTTGCTGAATATCTCATTTACCAGATCTTCACCAACAGACTCTCCGAGGATTTTACCCAGATTTTCATATGCATTCATAAGATCTATAGAAAAGAAATCTTCCGGCATTCCCCTTTCGATACTGTTTCTGACCAGATCAAGGCTTCTGTCAGCCTCTTCCAATGCTGCTTTATGACGGGCATTTGTAATATATACCTCATCATTAAAGGAAATCTCTCCTCCAAAAAACATATCTTTAATCTGTTCTTCCAGTTCTGTAATGCCTTTTTCTTCTTTTGCAGAAATCGGAATTACAGGATGTCCTGTTTTTTCTTTCAGGATTTCCGGCTGGATTTCCGGCTGAAGATCAGTTTTATTATACAGGATAATCGCCTTTTTTCCAGTAAGCATTTCCATGATTTCTTCATCATTTTCGTCAAGCGGAACAGAAGAATCCACTACATAAAGAATCAGATCTGCTTTCTGTGCCATTTCTCTGGCTCTGTCTACCCCTATTTTTTCCACAATATCCTTTGTTTCCCGGATTCCGGCTGTATCAATAATCTTCAGAGATATTCCATGAAGTGTGATATATTCCTCCAGAATGTCTCTGGTCGTTCCTGCAATATCTGTCACAATAGCCCGGTTTTCTCCGATCAGAAGATTTAACAGTGAGGATTTTCCGGCATTTGGTTTTCCAAGGATAACTGTCTGGATTCCCTCCTGGATCATCTTTCCGTCAGAAGAAGTTTTCAACAGGCGCTTCACTTCTTTCTGTTCATTATCCACAACTTCCAGAAGTTCCTGGGGATATCCATCCAGACTGATATGTTCCGGATCATCCAGTGCCGATTCTATATATGCAATGTGATAAATCAGCTTTTCTCTGATATCTCGGATTGCTTTCTGCACAGAACCTCTTAACTGATCCATGGAACTGCGAAGCGCATATTCATTTTTCGCCTGTATAACATCCATAACAGCCTCTGCCTGGGATAGATCCATCCGTCCGTTCAGGAAGGCACGTTTGGTAAATTCTCCTGGTTCTGCAATTTCGGCACCATTTTTCAGCACTGTATCCAAAACCCTCTGCATAGCATATACACCACCATGACAGTCTATTTCTACTGTATCTTCTCCTGTAAAAGTCCTCGGTGCATGCATGATCATTACCAGAACCTCATCAATCAGTTCCTCTCCATCATAAATATATCCATAATGAATGGTATGAGTCGGAACTTCTTTTATTTTTTTCTTCCCGCCTTTTGATCTGTAGATACGGGAAATCACATCCATGGCATTCTCGCCGCTGATACGGATGATTCCGATTCCGGACGCACTCATGGCTGTGGAAATTGCTGCGATTGTTGTTTCCATTTTTTTCTCCTCACTTGCCTGTTCTATAATAGTTCCGCCCCTGCGGAACAGTAGACTGTTACAATAATTCTGTCATCTTATATACATAACAGGAAAATCACACTGACTACTGTTATTTTTTTCTGCAAGTGTGTAATCTCTCTGGTATATATACAAGACTTTCCGTAAAATAAAAATGTTACTCCAGGCAAAAGTACACACGCAAAGTTACGTGCTATTCACGCTTTCACCTAGAATAACATCCATTTTATATCTTTTTAATTTTTCTTAAAACCCTTGATTTTACGGGCTTTTCGGCTTATTTACGTGTCAAATTTTTTTATATTTTCTTACATTTCTTTATTCATTTGTCGTAAAATCTGTCGTAAAACTGTCGTAAAATCTATTCAAATGCTTTTCAGTAGCTTTGCGCTAGTAATAAATTTTCATAATCAGCAAAAGATTTCTTCTCATCCATAGCAGTCACATCATTATATATATCCATCGTCGTAGATATATTTGCGTGTCCCATGACTGCCTTTATAATGCCAAGATTTTGCTCGACACCACATAAACGTGATGCAAAAGTATGTCGAAGATTATGAGCTGAAAACTCGCGGATGAGCATAGGTTCTCTTTTTTCTTTCTCTGATACCTTTAGTTCTTCCTCATTATATGCTTCTACTACCCGTTTTATCACTCCATTGATAACAACCGGTTTATGTATCTTACCATATCTGTTCTGGAAGATAAAGCCCGTATATCCGTCTATCTCATCTTTACAAAAGCCTGTCTGCATCTGTATCTTACGCTCCTGTAAAAGAGCTTTCTTTACGTCCGGTATCATCGGTATAACACGAATCCCTGCTTTTGTCTTTGGTAGTCCCACATGATACACACACTTTCCTGATAAGTCCTTGTGATATGATACAGTGTGATTTATGCTGATAGTACTCTCTGTAAAGTCACAGTCACACCATCTAAGCCCCAGAATCTCGCCTATACGCCCGCCAGTCCCAAGCAGCACCGTAAACAATGTAAGCCACTTACAGTATATGTCAGACTCTTTCACATATGTCATAAAAGCGACTTGCTCATCCAGTGTCAAAGCACTACGCTTCTTTGCTTCATAGTGATACTCGCGCTTTATCTCTGTGAGCGTCCCTTCTGTCGGACTTACTCGGATATAGCCATCTCTGACAGCCACCTTAAAGACCGGGTGAAGTAGCGTCTGTATAAGTTCAAGCGTCTTTATCTCCATACCAGACTCCACAAGCTTTTTGTAAAAGATTTTTACATCACTATACTTAATATCTGATATACACTTGCGTCCTAAACTTTTTTCTACGAATCTTTTATAGAGATAGATATAATTTTCTCTTGTGTTATCACGTAGTGATCTACACTCAATATTTTCGTAAAAAGCCATATTTAAAGTCTTTCGCTTTGCTGTGCATATCCCGTCTGCCAGATCCTTTTTTATACGGCGCTCTGCTGCCCGTAAGCTTTCTTTGCATCTCTTACCCGCGGGCGCTTTATCTGTATCTGTCAGCATCCAAGAGTAGACACATCTGCGCGCACCTGATGTATCGACATAGGTATAGCAGTATCGCCCATCTTTTCTTTGACTTTCGCCCTCTAAGAGTCGTCGTCCTTTGCTATCTTTTCTTTTTTCTGCCATAATGCCCTTTCTTGAGCCATGATACGGCACTTTTACCTTACCACATCACGGCATGTTATTCAAGTTTTTTGTCGTAAACTTAAACATAACTTACACTATCTATATACTGCTCAAACTTATTTCGTTTAATCTGAGCTCGATTTCCATTCCATAGAATCCAATTGGCAGTAGAATTTTCTGCTATAAGTTGACGCAATTTATTTTCTCCGATTCGAAAATATTGTGCCGCTTCCTCTATTGAAAGTGTGTATTTTTTCCATAACGGTATTTTCATTTCATCATTTCTTTTTTCATTCATATAAGTTTCCTCACTATCTAATAATTTAATTTATGCACAAAAAAAGCAACCAAATAAAAAGAAATAAGCATCATACAATGCCTAATTCTTTTTTAATTGATTGCTGTACCTGCTTTTCATATCAAAGCAGTAATCGGTTCTAATTTTTCTATGAAATTACCATATTTTTAAATTTTTGTCAATATATTTTTAAATCATTTTATATTTTATTTCAAATGCTTATCAATTTATGTTTAATATTTACTTTCGTCCTTTCATAGAATCAATGATAAGTTTTAATGCCGCTACTTCCTTTTCAGATAATCCGGAAACATCAATCATATCTGGAATTTCTCTGTTATTTACTCCTAGCAAATAATCTGTGGATACATTGAATATTTCCGAAAATCTCTTTACGACATCTGGTGACGGCGATCTATCTCTATTTTCATAATATGAAATCACACTTTTTGTTACATTGGCTTTTTCAGCTAATTCAACCTGTGTATATCCTGCTTTCTTACGTAATTCTCGCAAACGTTCTCCAAAATCCATATATTCAGTCTCTCCAAAATTCCACAATTTCAATACTATTCTTGATTATATCGTACTTTAAAGCTATAATATTCCCATATAAGTTAACTATGTATCATAATAGTGAATTTTCAAAGGAGGGCTATGTAAAATGACATTAATTAAATGTCCAGAATGTCAAAGAGAAATATCAAATAGTTCTAAACAGTGCATTCATTGTGGATATCCATTATCTGAAAATACCACAATATCTACTAATTCTTGCACTATGTATGATGTAATATATATGGGATTTTCTGATAAGATTACCCGGCAGCAAAATCAAATTCGATTAAAGCTCTGTTTAACTAAAAAACTAGGAATAATCACTTTACCTGAAGCTGTAGACATAATTGATAATCCTCCACATATTATTGCCAAATCGGTAACACGCACTCAAGCAGATTATATAGCTCAAAATCTTCGTGAACTAAAATGTAATATAAGAGTCCAAAAGTCTATACCAGATATATTAGATAACAAAAAACTCGTTAAAACTGAAAATTCAACTATAAAATGTCCTCATTGTGGATCAGAACAAATTGTTATAGGGAAACGCGGATTTTCCATCTGGACAGGTTTTATTGGTGCAAATAAAACTGAAAATCGTTGTGGAAATTGTGGCTATCATTGGTTTCCTTAATATTGTAATACTTGAAAGGAGTAATTAAATTATATGGCTTTAATTATCTGCCCCGAATGTGGTCACAAAATTTCAGATAAATCGAACCAGTGTATTCATTGTGGATTTCCATTAAACAATACAGAAAATCTTTTATACAACGTAATATTTTTAGGATTTCCTGATTTTAATACAAAGCGTAATAACCAAGTAAAACTTATAGCATGTCTCAAGCAAATATTAAATATTGGCAATTTAAGTGATACAAAATACATAATAGATCACCCACCATACACATTAATTAAATCAACAACCAAGGAAAAAGCCGACTGGATTATTGCAACACTTGAACCATTCAAATGTAATTTAAAGATAGAAGTATCTAATGAAAAAGAAGAATCTTCTGCAAGTTCTAGTATTGATAAATATATGAATAGCAAAGAATTAACAGTGATATGTCCTCGTTGCGGCTCTAATCAGATAACAACAGTAAAACGTGGCTTTTCACTTTTAACCGGGTTTATCGGCGCAAATAAAACCGAAAACCATTGTAAAAATTGCGGCTATCATTGGCTTCCTTAGTATTCAGTCAATTTGAAAGGAGTAATCATATGGCTTTAATTACATGCCCTGAATGCGGCGAAAAAGTATCTGACAAATCAATTTCTTGCCCTCATTGTGGATATCCTATGGAGAATATAAATAATCACCAATTATATTCTATGGTTTTGGTGGAAATGCAGAAAAACGCAAACGTTTTCCTTTTAAAATCAATTTTAGAACAAGTATTTGATATTCCCAAAGGTACAGCATATCAACTACTAACCCAACCAGGAAGCATATTAGTTGACGGTATAAAACAATCCAACATAGAATATCTAAATAAAGAATTTTCATCATATAAATGTACTGTAAAATTTGTACCCTCTGAAGTCGAATTTCCAAATGATAAAAATTCCGAATGGGAAATCAATCAAGTAAAAAGGGACTCAACTGCGCATTGTCCTCATTGTGGATCAACTCAAATTACTTCCGAAAAACGTGGTTTTTCATTTTGGACAGGTTTTATTGGCGCAAACAAAACTGTAAATCGTTGTGCAAATTGTGGTCATCATTGGACACCATAAAATATCTGGCATTTTCTGATATACCTCTAAATTAACATATAGCCCCACTTTTATATGTTCGGTAAAGATTTTATACCACCAAATTGAAACATACCTCGATACTATATATTTTATATTACTATCATTTCTAAAATGTAATGATACCCCCTATATAAATAGAGGGCAGCAGTGCTGTCCTCTATAGTAAAATTTTTTGTACGAATTAAAATCAATTATAATGTAGCTTCAATATAAGCCAGAAAGGATCAACGTATATGCGGTGCTTTATAAAAATAATATCAAACATATCATTTTCACTGTTCACCAGTTATTGTCTATTCACATGCCTGATACATACACCGGTAAAAGAATATGCCCGTTTATATATTCTGTGTGCTAGTATTTTTTCAATACTTGTTCCCGCATTTATGCTTAGCATGTGGCATTATATTCGATATCAAGCACAAGAAATAAATCGTCTCCATAATATTATTGATAAATTACTTAATATCCATTGAAACAACCATTGTTTTTAATTATTATCTTGATAATTACCCTAAAGAAGCAGCGAAATACGTGGACGTACATTCGCACATAAAGATATCAACAATTAAATCTTAAAATTTAGAAATCAAATATAAAATAAAAATATTTTACATAGACTCTTACTTCGATAAAATTATTTTTTACTTATTTTTAAAACTTTTTTAGGAAAAACTCTATTACTGTTCGAGCATTAATTTGAACAAACAAATTAACTTTATATAGCTTTTCTATTACCTCAAAACATAATTATACCTCTATATCTTTATATAATAACTCTTCACGCCATTGAGTGCATGGTTTAAATTTTATTACATTATGTGCCGGAATTTTTATACATTTCTTTTTACTAAAATCATATCCTTGATGTTGCTTAAACTTTTTTAGTTCAAATGTACCAAGATATTTTATCCTCACCTTTCTATCATTTTCCAGACCCTCTGAAAGTACAGTCACAAATGTATCTATGCGATCTGCTGCCTGTTCAAGTGAACATTCCTGAATTTCCGCATATCTACTTATCATTTCCTCTCGCGTCATAATTTCACCTCGTTAAATTTAATATTATTTTTATCCTCTAATACCATATTATTCATAATTTCATATAGCCCCAACCAACAAGAAAACAAAATATTGTAAATGAGCAATTTACTTGCTTCATACCACAATATTATTTTTATTTTTTGTTGGCTGTAAGTTGTATAGCATATACTTATAACCCATAAATTTTTACTATTTTGCCACGACCTTATAAAGTGGCAGAACACACGCCTAAAAGGAGTGTGACTATTCTCTTAAATGGAATAACAAAAAAATAAAAGCGACTTGTCGTCGTATAATGTTATATTTATGTTATATATTGTATTTCTCTATTCAAGTTGAATATTTAAAATATTCACTTTGAATATATGCTATCTTCATTTAAGCAAATTTACTTTATCTAAGCAAAATCTCATATGGTCAATTTTGAGGAACTTCATAAAATTCATAGAACCGCCCATTCGAATTTTCTGGAATCAAATATTTCTTATTGACCAGTTCCTCAAATGCTCTATGATAAGTAGATTTACTTATTCCTGTCACTTTATTAACATCAACTTGCGATAACCAAAATTCATAATTATTTTGATTTTGTGCCAAATAACACCACAACTTATAAGTATTTGACTTTAAATCCCTCATAGCAAAATTCATTGCACGAATATTTATTTTTGCATATAATTCTTTTTTGTCGCACTTTTCTTTATTAATTTTTATACAGCGCTGGTTTGGAAATCCAAAACCTCTTTCATAATTTTCCATTTCTAAAATCTCCTTATTTTTTTCAACAAAAAAAGCAACCAATTAACAAGAGAATCACACATTAAAGTTGTGTTTTTTCTCTTTTTTTTAATTGATTGCTGTTCGTCCCTTTTTACAAGGTACATTTTAAATTTTTATAAGACTATCACATTTTTTTAATTTTGTCAAACATTTTAATTTCAACAACCTTTACAATACTAATTGCATCAATGCTTAATTATAACCCAAAAATTCGAATTTTAAAAATACGACAACCATCGTATTTTCAGCATTTACAAATAAAGATAAAATATTTGTTTTATAAAAAAAGTGCCTATCGTACGGATAGACACTCTCTTTTTGCTAATATCATGGCTCATTTGTTGTAAAACTGTCGTAAATAGTTCCATTTCAACTTCATTAACTCTCTGAAAGCCTTGATTTTACTGCATTCTTCGGCTTTGCATTATTCACGCTTTCACCTAGAATAACATTCTTTTTTCATATCTGCAATGAAGCAGTCATATTATTAATTTCTTTTTAATTTTACCACTACATGACGGTAAGGCTCTTCACCCTCACTGACTGTCTCAACGAATTTATTTCCCTGAAGAGCAGAATGGATAATTCTTCTCTCATAAGGATTCATTGGCTCAAGAATAACCGGCTTGCGGGTTTTTCTTACTTTATAAGCAATACCTCTTGCAAGGTTCTCAAGAGTTTCTTTACGGCGCTTGCGGTAATCTTCTGTATCAAGTTTTACACGAATGTAATTTGATTTACCTTTATTTACCACAAGACTCGTCAGATACTGAAGAGAATCCAGAGTCTGGCCTCTCTTGCCGATAAGGATTCCCATATCTTCGCCTTCAAAGTCAACTTCCAGACTTCCGTCCGTTGTGTTATATTCAGATGTAATCTCTACTTCTCCAAGATTCATGGACGCAAATACATCACGAAGGAATACCTTTGCTCTGTTTTCTACTTCTTTAATCTCTTCCGGATCTGTAAGGATCTCAACAGGCTTTACCGGTTTAGTCGTCTTTTCTCTGACTTGTTTCTCTTTTGGCTCTCTGAATTCTCTCGGCTGTTTTTCTTTTGCAGCCCTTTCCTTTACAGGTTTTGGCTGTCTTGGTTTCTCAGAAACAGCTTTCGGCTCTTTGATTTCTTTCTTTACCGGTTTTATAGCTTCCGTTTTCTTTTCTTCCTGAACCGGGGCTTCCTCTTTGAAGGAATCGAGTTTCACTGTCTCTACGATCTCCTTCATTTCTTCTTCCTCAGAAACCGACTCAATCTTACGAACCTTAATTACTGCAGGCTTGCTTCCGATTCCGAAAAATCCGTTGCTGCCTTCACTTATTACCTGAATCTCAAGCTGGTCACTGGATACGCCAAGCTCGATACATGCTTTTGTAATTGCTTCACTCTTTGTTTTCGCTGAAAACTGGATATAATCCTCCATGCCAACCCCTCCGTTTCTGACTACTTCTTCTTATTACGCTCATCAAATGCTTTTACCAGATTGGCCTTTGCAGTAATGCTGCCAGGTTTTGCATTCGCAGCGTCTTTGTAAGCTTCTTCAACCTTCTTGGCTCTTGTCTCAACATTTGTATTGCTGCTGCCTTTTTCAATCTTATTGATATTCTTGGCGCTCTGATGGGCCTGATTTGTAATCTTCTGAGGTGGAAGTCCCGCTTTCTCACGCTTCTTTTCCATCTTCTTCATATTCTCACTGATCAGGTCTTCAATCTGGATCTTATCCATCTTTTTATTGATAACAACCTGCTGCACACTTCTTACTGCAGCACTTGCTACCCAGTAAATACCAAGACCTACAGGGAATGTGAAACAGAATACTGCTGACATCAACGGCATTACCATATTCATTGTCTTCATGGAGTTCATCATTGCATCCTGCTGTGAATCGCCGCTCTGCTGTGCTGCCTGAGGCATCAGTTTTAAGTTGATCATCTGTGTAGCCCACGCAAGAATCGGGATAAGAATCGCAACGATAGCAAGAAGAGCAGATCCACCTACAAAAGCTGCTTTAATATAAGTCAGTGGCTGATCAGCGATATTCAGACCAAAGAAATTCTGCACATGTGAAATCTCTTTTGCAGTGCTGTTCAGCGTATCAGTAAATCCTGCAAACTGGCTTGTCTCAGCAAGTGTTTTCCACTGGGAAGGTGATAATGCATACAAAAAGTCTGTGACTGAATTACTTGTAGCTTTACTTCCATCCATAATAAGCTGAACTCTTGTCATCTTATTATCTGTGATAAACTGCTGAAGGATATCTGTATATCCGTTTACACCTGTAATACTGGTAACTGCAGATGCAAGGATATCCCTTACACTTCCTACATATGCCGGAATTTTATAAATTACCTGATATAAGGCCATCAAAATAGGGAACTGGATTGCAAGCTGTACACAGCTTCCTGTAGGAGATACGCCGTATTTCTGATATACAGCCTGTGTTTCCTCCTGCATTTTCTGCATTGCAGCAGTATCGTTGTTTTTTCCCTTGTACTTCTTTTGAATTTTCTGAAGTTCCGGCTGCATGATTGCACTCAGCTTAGAGAATTTCTGCTGTTTGATCTGCAGTGGGGTCATAAGAGCATAAATAAGGATACTGAAGATGACAATACAAAGACCGATATTCTGAATTCCAAAGATATTCAGCAATCTGTAAATACCATCCATGATCCATCCCATAACGGTCGCAAGCTGACCAATGATAGGAGTGCTGCTCTTTGTCGCTAAAATCATTTCCAAGTTCATTTCCTCCTAGAATCCATAAATGACAGGAGGTTCCTTCGATCGATCAATATTCAATTTTCAAGTACATTCCTGTCTTTACGGTACAGGGTCATAGCCTCCGTGGGAAAAAGGATTACAGCGAAGTATCCTCCATACCGCAAGAAGACCACCCTTTAATGCACCATATTTTTCGATTGCTTCTAAACCATATTGAGAACATGTGGGAATATAAGGACATTTTGTTCTCTTCATCGGTGATATATACTTTTGATAGAGTTTAATTATTCTGATCAGAAACTTCTTTATCATTGTTCTTACCTGCTATGCAGTGCTTTCCCGCCAGATGCATCAGCGCACTCTCTATCTCTTGATAGGTTCTGTCCTTTGCCTGTGGGCGTGCAACTACTACAATGTCCAAACTGTTTTCAAATTCCGCTTCATTCAACCGATAACTCTCTCTTATCAATCTGGTGAGTCTGTGGCGAACCACACTATTCCCTACTTTTTTACTTACTGATATTCCCAGACGATTCTTCATGTACTGATTTTTCAGTACGTACATCACCAGATACCGATTACCTTTTGATGTTCCATTTCTGTATACTTTTTGAAAATCTTGATTTTTTTTTAAGGACTCTGATCTTTGCATAGAATCCCCTTTCCTGATCTCTTTTTTAAGAGAAGAAAAGACCACATAATTGCGGTCTTATTCTTAGGCTGATAAATGCTTTCTTCCTTTTAATCTTCTGGCAGCTAATACTTTACGACCACCCTTTGTGCTCATACGAGCTCTGAAACCATGAACTTTTGCTCTAGATCTCTTTTTTGGCTGAAATGTCATTTTCATAGGTAAAGCACCTCCTTTATCTATTATCCATGTTAAATTTTGTAACTTTTTAAGTATGACAGACACCGGATTCTACAGCTCTCCTGCCCGCCAACTTTACTTATTAGAACATCATTTCAATTATATTCATAAAGGGTGGATTCGTCAAGTATTATTTACACAAAGATTTAAATGGTTTTTTATGCCATTGTGGATTACATAATTGGTTTACGTAATATTATCCACATTTTGTGGATAACTTGTGGATAACTTGTGGAATACCTATATATCTTTCCACTTTCTCCTGTCTATTTTACACATATCTTCAAAAAAATGCTTTTATTTCTACTTTTCTTACTGTGCATAAAATTATCCCCATTTTTTATCGTTTTTAAAAGAATAACGTCACATTATGGTAACCGGAATTGGCTTTTCCACTGTTATCCACACTAATCCACATAAAAAGTGGGGATAACTTTTTTCCACATTTCCCTCAAATATACATTGCGAAAACAGGCATTTTATTATAATATATATAAGGATATTTATGTCTTTTTTAAGAATACGGTCAGAGTTTGTGGAAAACTCAATATTATCAATACACACTTAATATAGAAGTAATACGAACCGGGAGAACCAGAAAATGAACAAAGTTGTGGAAAAATGGGACGAAATCCTGCAAATCGTCAAGACAGAACATGATCTGTCCGACGTTTCTTTTAATACCTGGCTAAAACCACTTACTGTTTACGAAGTAGTTGACAATGTTGTCACTATTATCGTGCCTTCAGAGCAGGTAGGTCTCAATTATATAAGTAAAAAATATAAACTTCCACTTCAGGTAACGATCAGTGAAGTTACCGGAATGGAAAACTGTGACATCAATTTCATATTGCCGGAAGATGTTCCAAAAAAAGAGGAAGTTTCTCCAAAAGCGCAGTCTCAGGACGCACGCTGCGAGGAAGCTCATTTGAATCCAAAATACACTTTTGATACCTTTGTAGTCGGAAGCAATAATAAATTTGCCCAGGCAGCAGCTCTTGCAGTTGCCGAATCCCCGGGTGATACCTACAATCCGCTCTTTATCTATGGCGGTGCAGGTCTGGGAAAAACTCATCTGATGCATTCTATTGCTCATTTCATTATTGATCATGATGAAAACAGCAAAGTACTTTACGTTACCAGTGAAGAGTTTACCAACGAACTGATCGAAACAATCCGTAATGGAAATAACTCGGCAATGACCAAGTTTCGTGAAAAATACAGAAACATTGATGTTCTTCTTGTCGATGATATTCAGTTTATTATAGGAAAGGAATCTACACAGGAAGAATTTTTCCATACCTTTAACAGCCTGCACAGTGCCAAAAAACAGATTATTATTTCGTCAGATAAACCTCCAAAAGATATGGAAATCCTGGAAGAACGTTTCCGTTCACGATTTGAATGGGGCCTGATCGCAGATATCACACTGCCGGATTACGAAACCCGAATGGCAATTCTTCATAAGAAGGAAGAAATGGATGGATATGATATTAACGAGGAAGTAATCAAATACATTGCAAACAATATTAAATCCAATATCCGCGAACTGGAAGGCGCGATCAACAAGGTGATGGCTTTTGCCAAACTTGAAAAAAAGGAAGTTACACTTGAACTTGCCGAACAGGCGTTAAAAGACATTATTTCCCCTGATGAAAAGAAAGTCATCACGCCGGATTATATTATTTCCATGGTTGCTGAACATTTTGATGTTACAGTGGATGACCTTTGTGGAAATAAGCGTAACTCCAAAATTGTAACCCCCCGCCAGATTGCCATGTATTTATGCAGAGAAATCATCTCAACTCCGCTGAAATCTATCGGAAAATGTCTTGGAAATCGTGATCATACTACCATTATGCACGGTATCGACAAAATTGAAAAAGAAATCAACAACGATGAAAACCTTAAAAACACCATTGAAACTTTAAAGAAAAAAATTAATCCACAGGGATGAGGATAACTGACTGTATAACAGGTGTATAAGATGTTGATTGAATGTGTATAAGTGTGTATAACTTTTCGCCACTTTTTGGGCGCTTCGGTTATACACAAGTTATACACATACTTTAAGCACACCTTTACACGAAGTTATCCATATCCGAACTCCTTGAAAAATCAACCTTCAATGGAGTTTTTCACATATTCACATCCCCTACGGCGGAGACGACGAATTCCTTTTATATATTTATCTATAAAAAACCACATCACCCAAGAAAGGAAGTTATACACATTATGAAAATCATTTGCCAGAAAATCAACTTGCTCAAAAGTGTAAACATCTCACTGAAAGCAGTTCCCTCTAAAACAACAATGCCAATTCTGGAATGTATTCTGATTGATGCTACTACAAACCAGATCAAATTTACTACTAATGATATGGAACTCGGTATAGAAACAATTGTTGATGGAATCATTGAAGAAAAAGGAATCATTGCGCTGGATGCAAAAATTTTCTATGAAATCATTCGTCGACTGCCAGACAATACGGTAACTATTAAAACAGATGAGAAACTTACTGCCACCATTACCTGTGAGAAAGCAAAATTCACGATACCTGGTAAATCCGGAGAAGATTTTGCATATCTCCCACTGATTGAGAAAGAAGAAAGTCTTACTATCTCTCAATTCACATTAAAAGAGATGATTAGACAGACTATTTTCTCAATTGCCTCCAATGAAACCAATAAGCTGATGACCGGTGAACTTTTTGAAATCAAAAATAACTACCTGAAAATAGTATCTCTCGATGGACATCGTATTGCGATCAGACGTATGGAACTGAAAAAAGATTATGCAGACCGCAAAGTGGTGGTACCTGGCAAAACACTTAATGAGATCAGTAAGATTTTATCTGGTGAAATTGATGATATTGTAAATATTTATTTCTCAAAAAATCATATTTTATTTGAGTTTGACCAGACTATTGTTGTTTCCAGATTAATCGATGGAGAATATTTCCGTATTGATCAGATGCTTTCCAGCGATTACGAAACCAAAATTAAAATTAATAAAAAAGAATTTCTGGACTGTATCGACAGAGCCACTCTGTTGGTAAGAGAGGGAGAAAAGAAACCGATCATTATTGAAATTACAGATAATTCTATGGAATTACGTATTGATTCTGCAATGGGTTCCATGAATGAAAATATTGATATTGATAAAGAGGGCAAAGATATCCTTATTGGCTTTAATCCAAGATTTCTGATCGATGCACTCAAAGTAATCGATGATGAAACAATCAGTATCTACCTCGTAAATCCAAAAGCACCATGTTTTATCAGGGATGACGAGGAAAATTACACATATTTGATTCTGCCTGTAAATATCAACCAGAATCAGGCAAGATAGGGAGTAAATGAAAATGGAAGAAATTAAAATCAGAGATGAATTTATAAAACTGGGGCAGTTACTGAAACTTGCAGATATGGTTCAGGACGGGGTTGAAGCGAAATATGTGATCACTGACGGACTGGTAAAAGTAAACGGAGAGGTAGATGACCGTCGTGGCCGAAAGGTTTATGAAGGTGACATCGTTTCTTATGATGGAAAAGAAATTAAAGTGATCAGGTGAATAAATGTATATTGAATCTGTTCAGTTAAAAAATTTCAGAAATTATGATTCTCTGGAACTCGATCTGGCACAGGGGACGAATATATTTTACGGCAATAACGCTCAGGGAAAGACCAATATCCTGGAGGCACTTTATCTTTGCGGAACTACAAAATCGCATAAAGGAAGCAGAGATAAGGATATGATTCAGTTTGGAAAGGATGAATCTCATATCAGGATGATGGTAAAAAGAGATGAGCTTTCCTACAGGATTGATATGCATCTTAAAAAGAATAAAGCAAAAGGCGTTGCGATCAATGGTCTTCCTATCCGGAAGGCCAGTGAGCTTTTCGGAGTAGTTAATCTGGTGTTTTTTTCTCCTGAGGATCTGAATATTATAAAAAATGGTCCGGGTGAGAGAAGGAGATTTCTTGATCTGGAACTGTGCCAGTTAGACAAAATATATCTTACAGATCTGGCTTCATATAACCATATTGTAAATCAGAGAAATAAATTGCTGAAGGATCTCAGTGTTCAGCCTTCACTTAAAGATACACTGGATATCTGGGATATACAGATGGCTGAATATGGACGGAAGATCATTGACAAGCGCAGTGAATTTATTAAAGAACTAAATGAAACGGTTCGAAAAATACATGGTAATCTTACAGGGGGATTGGAAGAACTGAACGTTATTTATGAACCGGACTGTACAGCAGAGAAACTGGAAAGTACCATTTGTGCCAACAGAGAAAGAGATATGAGGATGAGACTGACATCCGCAGGCCCACACAGAGATGACCTGTGTGTAATGGCAAATGGGATTGATATCAGGAAATACGGTTCTCAGGGACAGCAGAGGACAGCGGCACTTTCACTTAAATTATCAGAAATATATATAGTAAAGAGAAAAATAAAAGACACACCGGTTCTGCTTTTGGATGATGTTCTGTCCGAGCTGGACAGCAGCAGGCAGAATTATCTTCTGGACAGTATCAGTGATATCCAGACATTGATAACATGTACAGGGCTGGATGATTTTATCAGTCATCAGTTTCAGATAAATAAGGTATTTCAGGTAGTTCAGGGAACGGTATCACAGCCTGTGTAAGAAGAAACAATCTTTTGACAAGGGTACGGGCTTATGATACACTGAGCGTAATTATGGAAAGTTGGTGAATGCATTGGATAAAGAAGAATTTCGGATAAAACTTGAAGAGATTAATAAGCTGGTTCAGGACAAAGATTATAAAGGTGCCATGAACATTGTAGACAGCATAGACTGGAGACGCGTCAAAAATGTCCGCACCTTATGTGTTGTCGGTGAAATATATGCAGCAAACGGAAGATATGAGGACAGTAAGGAGATTTTCCTTCTTGCATATCATAAGGCATCTATTGGAAAAAATATTCTTTACCGTCTGATTGAGATCTCTCTGCGAATGGATGATATCAATGAAGCAGAAGAATTTTTTGAAGAGTATAAGCAGGTGGCTTCGAATGACAGTACACAATATATTCTGCAGTACAAGATTGCAAGGGCAAAAAATTCTTCATTAAATGAGCAGATCAGAATCCTGGAAGAGTATAAAGAACAGGAATTTACAGAGAAATGGTCATATGAACTGGCAGCCCTGTATTACAAAGCAGGAGAAAAACAGAAATGTCTGGATTTATGCAATGAAATCATTCTCTGGTTCAGTGAAGGCAAATATGTTATGAAAGCCTATGATCTTAAAATGAGAATGGGTGAGCTGACAGGTGCTGAGAAAGCAAAATTTGAGAAACAGTTTGTTCCGAAACTTCTTACACCAGAGCAGGCGAAAGAACTGGAGAAGAAAAAAACGGAAACAGAAGTAAAAGCGCAGGAAGAGCCTGAAGCTGAAGAAGTGGAAGAAACGACAGAAAACAATGAGCCGGAAGTTCAGATCAGCATGGAAGGCATTCAGGAAAAGATTTCAAAGGGGATCAGGGATGTCTTTGGAGGTAAGACTCAGGAAGAGAAAGAAGAGTTTCCGGAAGAATCCATGGATATGGTTAACGAGGCCGGTATCACCAGGGAAGATGAGATTCCGGAAGAAATCATAAAGAGTGATGCGTCACAGAAAGAACCTGAAAATGTTCCGGAATTGGAGGCAGAACCTGAAAAACCGGGGGCAGAACCCATGGCTGCAATTAATATGCCTGAATTAAATATTCCGGCATCCATGAAAAATATGGAACTGAGCAAACCGCCGAAAGTTGAGGAAGTTGCTGAGACGAAACTGAATATGGATTCTTTTGATCTGGAAGGGAAAGAGTTGAATCTGGAGGATACGATCCTTGCTGCTGCCAGTGCGCAGGGAATTGAGATTCCGAAGGAAGAAGAGTCAAAAACAGAAGAAGTACAGGAAGAAAGTTCAGAAACTGATGTTGATGATAAAGAAATAAAAGCCCATGATATTTCAGAGGAACTGGAAGAACCGGATTTCCTCAGCGGAGATATACAAGATATAAAGGTTGCTGATCCAAAGCCGGATGAAGAACCGAAAAAGGAAATACCGGTGCAGCCGGAAATAGAAGAAGCTGAAGAAGAAGATGAGGTTACAGAAGAAGATCTTAGAAGAGCTGAAGAGGAATTTCTCCATGGACCGATGGGGAATACAGATCTGAATCCGGAAGATGATACAGAGGGAACGGAAGAAGCCCAACCCCTGACAGAAGAAGAGGAGCTGGAACGTTTTATAGAATCTATCCAGCCGGAAAATGGGGCAGATCCAAGGGATATCGTACCAAGAGAAAAAGAACTTACAGATGATGAGAAGCAGTTATTTACATATTTTGTAAAGGTTCCGGGTATGAAAGAGCAGCTTGTGGATACTTTATATGATGTACAGATGGCTGCAGCAGACAAGACTTCTAAAACTGGAAATATTATTGTGATGGGCGGTAAGGAATGCGGAAAGACCAGACTGATCTCAGGCCTGATTCCGGCAATCTGTAAAGAACTGAATCTGGAAGCGTCAAAAGTAGCATATGTTTTTGCAGATCAGATCAACGGAAAAAATATTTATAAGATTTTTTCAAAGCTGGCAGGTGGCTTTCTTGTGATCGAAAATGCAAATCAGCTGACACCGGAAACAGTAGAGATGCTTGACAAAGCCATGGAAGTTAATACAGACGGACTTACAGTAATCGTGGAAGATGAGAAGATTGGTATGCGAAAACTGATTGCCAGATATCCGAAATTCGCAAAGAAGTTTACTTCAATGATCAATATTCCTGTGTTTACCAATGATGAACTTGTCAATTTTGCAAGGGTTTATACAAAAGAGAATGGTTATGCTATTGATCAGATGGGAATGCTTGCGCTGTATAATCTGATTGGAATTAACCAGAAAGAGGATTCTCCTATGAATGTTGGCGCAGTAAAAGAACTGATAGATGCTGCGATTGCAAAATCACAGGGAGGAATCCGTAAATTTAAACGAAATGTATCTAAGAAACGTATAGACAGAGATGGATATATTGTTCTGTACGAGAAAGATTTTACTAAATAATGCGTATTTGTACAGTTACAGGTAATAAAGAAAAAGGAGTAAAGATTATGCCCAGACCGTATCTAGGAGATCCAAAGTATACCATAGAAGTGCTTCAGAAGTATAATTTTGCATTCCAGAAAAGGTTTGGTCAGAACTTTCTGATCGATACTCATGTTCTGGATAAGATTATAGATTCTGCACAGATCACAAAGGATGATTTTGTATTGGAGATTGGACCGGGAATCGGAACCATGACACAGTATCTGGCTGAAGCAGCAAGGGAAGTGGCAGCAGTTGAGATTGATAAAACACTGCTTCCTATTCTGGACGACACTCTGAAAGATTGGGATAATGTGACAGTCATCAACAACGACATCCTCAAAGTAGACATCCGCCAGCTTGCACTGGAAAAAAATCAGGGGCGTCCGATCAAGGTTGTTGCCAATCTGCCATATTACATTACTACCCCGATCATCATGGGATTGTTTGAGAATCAGGTTCCTGTTGATTCTATTACTATTATGGTACAGAAAGAAGTTGCGGACAGAATGCAGGTAGGACCCGGAACAAAAGATTACGGGGCGCTTTCACTGGCTGTGCAATATTATGCGAAACCAAAGATCGTGGCAAATGTACCGCCCAACTGTTTTATGCCAAGACCTAAAGTGGGAAGTGCGGTGATCAGACTGGAACGATATGAAAAACCGCCGGTTGAGGTAAAGAATGAGAAGCTGATGTTTCGTATTATCAGAGCATCTTTTAACCAGAGAAGGAAGACACTGGTGAATGGTCTGAAGAATTCACAGGAGATACCATTTTCTAAAGAACAGATTGAGCAGGCGTTGGGGATGTGTGGACTTTCCCTGAGTGTCAGAGGAGAAGCACTGACACTGGCACAGTTTGCACAGCTGGCAAATGCATTTACAGAAATTTCATAAAAAGATAAATATAAAAAGCATCCGGTGGCTAAGCGGATGCTTTTTATATTACGTTCAAATTTATTTTTTAAAAGGAAGGAGAGTTAATTGCCTCTTCCGGCAATCAACATATGAAAAAGAAATTTTATAAAAATAACGTTGGCTTTATTATTTTTATGGCTTTAGTATATCCTGCAATTATGAGAAAATCGTGTTTAAGATGTGAAAAAAATTTGAACAAATGTCGAAGGAATTATGAAGAGAGAAATTGGGATATTTATTTTACAGAAGGCATAAGATTTCTGATATAATGAGCCGGTAAATGAAAATGCCTGTTCATTGTCTGTAATCTGCTGACAGTGAAAAGACAGAGACTTATTATTGACTGGCAAAAGTATGGAGGTAATTAAATCATGAGAATAAAAAAAGCAGGAATACTTATTATTGCGGCAGCAATTACATGTACGACACCGGCAGTACCAGCGATGGCAGCAGATACTTCGGAATCTGTACAGGAGATTATTTCTGATAATGAGATTGATTCTCTTGTATCAGATCCGGACAAAGTAGTTGATATCATTATGTATGTGAAAAATGAGGCAGCAAAACAGGATATTTCAGATGATCAGATCAGATCGCTGATCCAGACTGCGGAGAGTACTGCAGGAGTTAGCCTTTCGGAGGAAGAAGAGAACAGAATCATAAAGATCGTTAAACAGATCAAGGATTCTGATATTGATGAGGAACAGCTCAGGAGTGCTGTGACGAAGGCATATGATAAACTGGAAGAAATGGGGATTGGTAAAGAAGAGGTAAAAGGAATCCTGCATAAACTGGCTGATTTTGCAAAGAGTCTTTTTGAGTAAAATCTGCTCATTCTCAAATCGTAACTGTGAAAAGACGAAATAGTTATGGAAGATTATGGGGGATATACAAGATAGACAAGCATAAAATAAAACAAGAACTATAAATATGTGGTAATTCTATAAAAAAATATTAAAAAATATAAAATAATTGTGCAAATAAACGAAAAGTTAACTGCGAGTTCATAATTTGTTCATAAATGATTGCTACTATATAGATAGTTCGAAAGAACCTACGAAAGACGTTGTAATGTGTTATCATTACACATAAATTTTTTTCATAATAATAGCCCCGGTAAACCACTGCCGGGGCACTCCTCGTTTTATGGGGATTTTTTATTTTTTATCTGATAATTTTCCATATTTCTGGATTTCATTATTGAGTTCTTCCATGCGGGTATCCAGTTCTGCTACATATTGCGCACATTCTCTTAATTCTTTTGTGATATAGTCAGGTCCGTCTCCCTCAAATTTGTAATGCATCTTATGCTCCAGAGTCGCCCAGAAATCCTGTGCAACTGTGCGGATCTGAATCTCTACTTTGGTATCAATGATACTGTCGGAGAGAAAGACCGGTGTGGTAACCAGCATATGATAACTGCGGTAACCGCTCTTTTTAGGATTTTTCATATAATCACGTCTTGCAAGGATCGTCAGGTCATTTTGTTTGGAAATCATGTCTGCGATCAGATAGATATCAGATGTAAAGGAACAGCTGATACGGATTCCTGCGATGTCATTTACATAGCGTACCATGTTCTCGATACTGGATTCATATCCATGTCGTTTCAGTTTTTTTACAATGCTTTCCGGAGTTTTGATTCTGGATTTTACATGTTCGATCGGATTGTATTTATGTCTGTGCTGAAATTCACCGTTTAGAATATCAATCTTTGTTTCTACCTGTTTAAGGGCAGACTGATAGACAAAAATAACTGTCTCCCAGTCATTCAGTTCTTTAAAATCCCTCAAGGGGACAGAATCATAATTCATGTATAATAATATCCTTTCCTGATACAGGCAGTTCCCCGTTGATTTTTGTAATCTCACAGGGGACTTGTTTATAGATTTGCTATTGTTGGTTGATGATATTATTGTAACATATAAATATCCGTTTGTGTGAACTATCTGTATGAAAATTCAGATTTCCATTATTAAAGTGATTGTGTTATAATGTTTGAAAATAGCTGACATGATATACTTTATTTGTAACTGTTCAGTATCCTGTAACAGATGGAGAAGAGTTACATTTATTCCAGGTAAAGGAGAAAACAGATAATGGCTGAATCAATGAAAGATTACGAAACAGAACTGGAAGCCTCTTTTAAGAAAATTGAAGAAGGGGATATTCTTACAGGAACTGTCATCAGTGTAGATGAAAAAGAAGTTGTGGTAGATCTGAAGTATTATGCGGAAGGCATTATTCCGGCAGAGGATTACAGCAGAGAACCGGGATTTTCTTTAAAGGAACAGGTGAATGTGGGAGATGAAGTTTCTGCGACTGTTGTGAGTAAAGACGATGGAAATGGAAATATTCTGTTGTCCAGAACAGAAGCAGCAGATGTGCTTGCATGGGATAAGCTGAAAGAATTAAAGGATTCAAAAGAAGTAATTGATGTGGTGGTAAAAGGCATTGTAAATGGCGGCGTGATCGCCTATGTAGAAGGTGTACGTGGATTTATTCCCGCCTCAAAGCTTGCCCTGAATTATGTGGAGGATACAAACGAATATCTGAACAAACCAATCCAGGTTCAGGTTTTCGATATTGATAAAGAAAAAGGAAGATTAATTTTCTCTGCAAAGGAAATATTAAGAGAAAAAGCAGAAGAGGAGAGAAAAACAAAAATCTCCAATGTGCAGGTCGGACTTGTAACAGAAGGTGTTGTTGAGAGCTTACAGCCATATGGTGCATTCGTAGATCTGGGAAATGGTCTGTCAGGTCTGGTTCATATTTCACAGATCTGTGAGAAGAGAATTAAGAAACCATCAGAAGTTCTGACAGTTGGAGATAAAGTAAAGGTAAAAGTAACTGCTGTCAAAGATGGAAAATTAAGTCTGAGCATCAAAGAGGCAACAGATATGATGGCTAAGGAAATTGAGGAGGAAGTGATCGAGCTTCCAGATTCAAAGGAAGAGGCTTCCACATCTCTTGGCGCACTTTTTGCAAACATTAAATTAGATAATTGAGGTTAGAATCTGTATGAGAAATCAGGAAAAAATATTTGTAATAGGTCACAAGAATCCGGATACGGATTCCATCTGTTCAGCAATTGCCTATGCGGACATCAAAAACAGGACTTCTCAGAAGGTGAAATACATTCCAAAGCGTGCAGGACAGATCAATGAAGAGACAGAATATGTGTTAAATCGTTTCGGCATGCAGCCGCCGGGATATCTGTCTAACATTGGAACACAGATAAAAGATATGGATATCCGTATGAGTCCGGAAGCTGATAAGAGTATGTCCCTGAAAAATGCATGGGATCTGATGATGGAGAAAAGTATCGTATCTCTTCCGATCAGAGACAGAGAAGGACAGCTGGAAGGTCTGATCACAATCGGTGATATTGCTAAGACTTATATGGATACAACGGACAGTTATCTGCTGTCAAGAGCGAAGACACAGTACAGAAGAATTGCCGAGACAATTGCAGGTACCGTAGTAGAGGGAAATGAGCATGGATATTTTACAAAAGGAAAAGTTCTGGTGGGAACTGCAAATCCGGAAATGCTCAAAGCCTATATTGAACCGGATGACCTGATAATCATGGGAGACAGAGAAGAGGATCATCTTCAGGCGATTGCGCAGAATGTTAGCTGTATTATCGTTGGTATGGGAATTGAAGTCAGCGAAAAGGTGATAAAGCTTGCTCATGAGAGAGAAATTGTAATTATTATGTCTCCGTATGATACATTTACGATCGCAAGACTGATCAACCAGAGTATTCCTGTACGGTATATTATGAAAACAGATAATCTGGTTACTTTTAATACAGAGGATTTTACGGATGATATTCAGAATGAGATGATCAAACACCGTCATCGTGCGTTCCCTGTAATTAACAAAAAGGGAAAATGTATCGGAACAATTTCCCGAAGAAATTTCCTGGATATGCACAGGAAAAAAGTAGCACTTGTGGACCATAATGAGAAAGATCAGGCAGTTGACAATATCGATAAAGCTGAAATCGTGGAGATTATTGACCATCATAAACTGGGTTCTCTGGAAACTATGGTACCGATTTCTTTCAGAAATCAGCCGGTCGGATGTACAGCAACGATTCTGTATGAAATGTATGGGGAGCAGAAACTTGAGATTTCACCGAGTATTGCGGGGCTTCTCTGTGCTGCGATTATTTCAGATACACTGATGTTCCGTTCACCTACCTGCACATTATCTGACAAGATGGCTGCAGGTGCGCTGGCACTTATTGCAGGAATCAATATTGAGCAGTTTGCAAAAGAGATGTTTAAAGCAGGAAGTAACCTGAAAGACAAATCACCGGAAGAAATTTTCTATCAGGATTATAAGAAATTTATTGCTGAGGATGAGATCAACTTTGGTGTTGGACAGATCAGTTCCATGGACAGCGATGAGCTGGCAGAAATCAAAGAGCGTCTGGTTCCGTTTATGGTCAGCGAGTGTGGCCGTCATGGTGTTACCCGCGTATTCTTTATGCTTACCAATATTATTGAGGAATCTACAGAGCTTCTCTATTATGGTGAGGGAAGTGAGGAAATGGCACGTATTGCTTTCCATATGGAGCCAAAGGATGGTGTATTTGATCTGAAAGGCGTTGTTTCACGTAAGAAACAGCTGATTCCGGCACTTATGGAAGCTGCACAGGCCGGACAGAACGATTACAACTGATGGCAGCAGACAGAATAGCTGAGGATAATAAGAAATGGAAAAAGAAACCTGGAAAGCAGGAAATATGCTTTATCCACTTCCGGCAGTTATGGTAAGTGTTTCTGACGGAGAGGGGAATGACAATATTATTACAGTTGCATGGGCAGGAACTGTCTGCACGAATCCGCCGATGGTGTCTATTTCTGTGCGACCATCCCGTTTTTCCTATGATATGCTCAGAAAGACGGGAGAATTTGTAATAAATCTGACAACAGAGAAACTGGCATATGCAACGGATTACTGTGGAGTCCGTTCCGGCAGGGATGTTGATAAATTTAAAGAAATGAAGCTTACCAAAGAGAAGGCGGATTTTGTGAAAGTTCCCATGATCGCAGAATCTCCGGTGAGTATTGAATGCAAAGTAAGGCAGGTTCTGGAATTGGGTTCCCACCATATGTTTCTGGCGGATGTGCTTGCAGTTCATGCTGATCCGCAGTATATGGACGAGAAGAAGAAATTTCATCTGAATGATGCGAAACCTCTGGTGTATTCTCATGGTGAATATCTGGGAATTGGTAAAAAACTGGGAACATTTGGATACAGCGTTAAAAAAAAGAAGAAAAAATCCGGAAAAAAGAAACAGTAATCCGCAATTTGCAGACGCAGACAATGTATGATAAAATGAAAGGACATAAACATGAATAATGTGACATTAATAGGAATGCCCGGTTCAGGGAAAAGTACAATAGGAGTTATTCTTGCAAAAGCATTGAGATATGAATTTCTGGATTCGGATCTTCTGATACAGAAACAGGAGAAAAGAAAGCTTTCAGAGATCATAGAGCAGGACGGACCGGAAAAATTTAAGGAAATTGAAAATCAGGTTAATGCAGACATTCATGTGACAGATACGGTCATTGCACCCGGCGGAAGTGTTATTTACTGTGATGAGGCAATGGAACATCTGAAGTCCATAGGTAAGGTTATATATCTTAAATTATCACTGGAATCTTTATCCAAAAGACTGGGAAATCTGAAAGGCCGCGGAGTGCTGTTAAAGGACGGTCAGAGTCTGAAAGATCTGTATGAAGAACGTATACCTTTGTATGAGAAATATGCAGATATTACCATTGATGAAGAAGGGAAAGATTTGGATGAAAGTCTTCGGGCAATTCTGGAGATAATACATATCAAAGAGCAGGGAAAGTGATTATTACAGCTCGGGAAAAGGACAGTGGTAAATAATTTTTGTTTACAAATGATAAATATATGATATAATATACAACTGACTTTAAAATAGGATGATCGTTTAGTATAAACATATATGCATTTGAAACAGAAGTTACATGTTCACAGAAAACGAAAAACAGAGTGAACAGTGACCATTAATTCTGCTCATGGAGTGAAAATAAATAAGAGGTGTGATATGGAACAGTATGTTATAAAAGGAGGCAACCCTTTAGTCGGTGAAGTTGAGATTGCCGGTGCCAAGAATGCGGCACTTGCTATTCTTGCAGCAGCCATAATGACTGATGAGACGATTCTGATAGAGAATTTGCCGGATGTAAGGGATATCAATGTATTGCTTGAAGCGATCGCTGGTATTGGAGCACAGGTAGACCGTATTGATAAATCTACTGTGAAGATTAACGGATCTACAATTGGAGATGTAAGTGTTGATTATGAATATATCAAGAAGATCAGAGCTTCCTACTATCTGCTGGGAGCACTTCTTGGTAAGTATAAACATGCAGAGGTACCGCTTCCAGGTGGATGCAACATCGGAAGCCGTCCGATCGACCAGCATCTGAAGGGATTCAGAGCGCTTGGTGCAGATGTAGATATCATGCATGGAGCAATTGTTGCGAAAGCAGATGAACTTCATGGAAGCCATATTTTCCTTGACGTTGTCTCTGTAGGTGCAACGATCAATATTATGATGGCAGCCTCATTGGCTCCGGGACGTACTATTTTGGAAAATGCCGCAAGAGAACCGCATGTAGTTGACGTTGCCAACTTCCTGAACAGTATGGGGGCAAATATTAAAGGTGCAGGTACAGATGTGATCCGTATTAAAGGTGTGGAGAAGCTCCACCGTACAGAGTATTCTATTATTCCGGATCAGATCGAGGCAGGTACATTTATGTTTGCTGCGGCAGCAACAGGCGGAGATGTAACAGTTAAGAATGTAATTCCGAAGCATCTGGAAGCAACTACGGCTAAACTTGAAGAAATTGGATGTGAGGTTGAGGAATTTGATGATGCAGTTCGTGTACGTGCACCAAAGAGACTTCACCGTACTCATGTAAAGACTCTTCCATATCCCGGATATCCTACAGATATGCAGCCACAGATTGCTGTAACTCTGGCACTTGCAGAGGGAACCAGTATTGTAACAGAGAGTATTTTTGAGAACAGATTCAAGTATGCGGACGAACTTTCACGTATGGGAGCAAACATCAAAGTTGAGGGAAATTCAGCAATTATTGATGGTGTGAAGAAGCTTACAGGTGCGAGAGTAAGTGCACCGGATCTGCGTGCAGGTGCAGCCCTGGTGATTGCAGGTCTTGCAGCAGATGGAATCACAGTTGTTGATGATATCGTATATATCCAGAGAGGATACGAGAATTTTGAAGATAAGCTGAGATCTCTCGGTGCTGAGATTGAGAGAGTATCCAATGAGAAAGAAATCCAGAAATTCCGTCTCAGGGTGGGATGATAAAAAATACCAAAAAATTACTTGACATTTGTAAGGGTTAAGTATATTGTATGGTATGCAGCAATCTTAATTAATGCAAGTTAATAATTAGTAATAGCCTTTTATTCAGAGTGGTGGAGATACAAAGGATCTGCGAAGCCACGGCAACCCCTGTTTGTGTAGGAAGGTGCCAACCTGAGCGAGTGATCGAACAATAAGAGGATTGTTGAGATAATCAGACAGTCCGATTACTTCGGGCTGTTTCTTTTTGTTAACGGAAAAGTATCAGCGGAGAAAAATAATCTGTTGATACAGTACATAAATGGCTGCGGGTTATTCTGTGGTCGGGAAACAATTGTAAATGAATAAAAAAGGAGAACACAATGGAGAAAATTTTATTTACTTCTGAATCTGTAACTGAAGGCCATCCGGATAAAATGTGTGATGCTATTTCCGATGCTATTCTTGACGCTCTTATGGAAAAAGATCCTATGAGTCGTGTTGCATGTGAAACTGCTACAACTACAGGTCTTGTACTTGTTATGGGTGAGATTACAACAAATGCATATGTTGATATTCAGAAAATCGTAAGAGATACTATCCGTGAAATCGGATATACACGTGGAAAATATGGATTTGATGCTGATACATGTGCAGTTATCACAGCAATCGATGAACAGTCTGCTGATATCGCTCTTGGCGTAGATAAAGCTCTTGAAGCAAAAATGGGTGAAGATGAAATTGATGCTATCGGAGCAGGTGACCAGGGTATCCAGTTTGGTTATGCTTCCAATGAGACAGAAGAGTATATGCCATATGCCATCAACATGGCACACAAACTTGCACGTCAGTTAACGAAGATCCGTAAAGACGGTACATTAAAATATTTAAGACCGGACGGAAAAACACAGGTTACTGTAGAATATGATGAAGCCGGAAAACCAATCCGTATCGATGCAGTAGTATGCTCTACACAGCATGATCCGGATGTAACTCAGGAGCAGATCCATGAGGACATTAAGAAATACGTTTTCGATGAGATCATTCCGGCAGATATGGTAGATGAGAACACAAAATATTTCATCAACCCAACAGGACGTTTCGTGATCGGCGGACCTCATGGTGACAGCGGACTTACCGGACGTAAGATCATCGTTGATACTTACGGTGGAACCGGACGTCATGGCGGCGGTGCTTTCTCCGGTAAAGACTGTACAAAGGTAGACCGTTCCGCAGCGTATGCTGCACGTTATGTTGCAAAAAATATTGTTGCAGCAGGTCTTGCAGATAAATGTGAGATTCAGCTTTCCTATGCGATCGGTGTTGCTCATCCGACATCTATCCACGTAGAAACATTCGGAACCGGTAAACTTTCTGATACAAAGCTGGTTGAGATCATTCGTGAGAATTTTGATCTTCGCCCGGCGGGAATTATCAAGATGCTTGATCTGAGAAGACCGATTTACAGACAGACAGCTGCTTATGGACATTTCGGACGTACGGATGTAGACCTTCCATGGGAGCATCTGGACAAAGTTGATGACCTTAAGAAATACCTTGCTTAAATAAGAAAATCGTAACTGTTCAGTACTTGCACAGACAGTGGAATGCTGAATAATTACAGAATATCACAAAAATTGCAGTGCAATGGGATAAAACAGGAATTATCTGAAAGAACAGGACAGATGATTCCTGTTCTTTTTATAGAAAATTTAGATATGTAAAACAGACTTTATGATATAATGCTTGCAGAGGGCAAAATTATAGAAACCTTATAAATCAACAGATAAAGGATGATCGGGATGAAGTTAAAAACAAGGATTATAGTTGGATTCGGTATGAGTATTCTGGTTCCTCTGCTTTTATTTTCGGCAACTTTGTACGGATTAGGTCACACAAAGTTTGCACAGCAGACAAAGGATTCTTCGGAAGTGGTGTATGATATTTCAGTAGGGGAATCCACCCACAGCCAGACACAGGTAAGGATTATTGCAAAAGATCTGCTGTTTACTGCGACGGTAATATTAGTATTCACAGCTTTATCTATTGGATTATGGATTTACAGAAGTATTGCCACACCGCTGGTTAAATTAAAGAAAGCCACTCAGAATATCAAAGAGGGAAATCTTGATTTTGTTCTGGAAGTAGATGGTGACGATGAGTTTTCGGAACTTTGCCGGGATTTTGAGGAGATGAGAAAGCGGCTGAAGGAATCAGCAGAAGAGAAAGTTCTTATGGATAAAGAAAATAAAGAACTTATCAGCAATATTTCTCATGATCTTAAGACGCCGATCACAGCGGTAAAGGGATATGTAGAGGGGATTATGGACGGCGTAGCGGATACGCCGGAGAAAATAGACCGTTATGTGAAGACTATTTATAATAAGACGAATGAGATGGATCATCTGATCAATGAGCTGACTTTTTATTCAAAGATTGATACCAACAGAATTCCATATACTTTCAGTAAACTGAATGTAGAAGATTATTTCAGTGATTGCGCAGAAGAAGTAGGACTGGAACTGGAAACGAGAGGAATTGAACTGGTATATGCCAATTATGTTGAGGATAATGTGCAGGTGATCGCAGATGGAGAACAGATTCGGCGTGTTATTCATAACATTATCAGCAATGCTATCAAATATATGGATAAACCCAAAGGTATCATCCAGATTCGCATAAAGGATGTGGGAGATTTTATTCAGGTTGAAATTGAAGATAATGGAAAGGGAATTGCAGCAAAGGATCTGCCGTCTATTTTTGATCGTTTTTACAGAACAGACGTGTCGAGAAATTCATCCAAGGGAGGAAGCGGAATCGGTCTTTCCATTGTAAAAAAGATCCTGGAGGATCATGGAGGAAAGGTCTGGGCAACCAGCAGGCTTGGAATCGGCACAATCATGTATTTTGTACTTAGAAAGTATCAGGAGGTACCAATGAAATGAGCAGAATTTTAATTATAGAAGATGAAGAGGCAATTGCAGATCTGGAGAAGGATTATCTGGAGCTTTCCGGATTTGAAGTTGAAATCTGCAACAGAGGAGACACCGGACTGACGCGTGCGCTGAATGAGGAGTTTGACCTGATTATTCTGGATCTGATGCTTCCGGAAGTGGATGGCTTTGATATCTGCAGGCAGGTAAGACAGGAAAAAAATACTCCTATCATCATGGTATCTGCAAAGAAAGATGACATAGATAAAATCAGAGGTCTGGGACTGGGGGCAGATGATTACATGACAAAACCATTCAGTCCAAGTGAACTGGTAGCCAGAGTCAAGGCACATATGGACAGATATAATCGTCTGATCGGTTCCAATGTACGCAAAAATGATATTGTGGAGATCCGCGGGATCAAGATTGATAAGACTGCACGCCGCGTATGGGTAAACGGAGAGGAGAAAACATTTACTTCCAAGGAATATGATCTGCTTACCTTCCTTGCAGAGAATCCGAACAGAGTGTTTACCAAGGAAGAGTTGTTCCGGGAAATCTGGGATATGGAATCTGTGGGAGATATTGCAACAGTCACTGTCCATATCAAGAAGATCCGGGAGAAAATTGAATTTAATACTGCAAAACCTCAGTATATTGAAACAATCTGGGGCGTAGGATACAGATTTAAAGTTTAACTGAATCAGGGAAGTTCCATATTTCAGGCACGAAAAGGCAATAATCAGTGGGAAATTTGGAACGCAAGATTGTTCGAGAAATCAACTTGTTGGCACAATAGTATAAAAAGGAAAAAAATGGAAAGATTATATAAAAAATTAGAAAGCTATGGGCAGTCTGACTATTATCCGTTTCACATGCCGGGGCATAAGAGAAACCGGGCATCTTCAGCAGATGATTTTCTTTTTGAGAGAGATATTACAGAGATTTCAGGATTTGACAATCTTCATCATGCGGAAGGAATTTTGAAAGAAGCACAGGAATATGCAGCTCAGATTTATGGGACAAAGAAATGTTTCTTCAGTGTAAATGGAAGTACGGCGGCTCTTCTGGCAGCAGTCAGTGCAAGTGTAAATAAAGGTGGGAAGATACTTGTCGCGAGGAACTGTCACAAGGCTGTTTACCATGCATTGTATTTACGTGAGCTTCAGCCGGTCTATATTTATCCACATGAAGATCAGAGACTGGGGATAAACGGAGGAATTTCCCCTGAACGTGTGGAAAGATATCTGGAAGAAAATACGGATGTGCAGGCTTTTCTGCTTACTTCGCCTACATATGACGGCGTTGTGTCTGATATAAAGACAATTGCAGAAGTTGTACACAGACATAAGATTCCTCTTATTGTGGATGAAGCACATGGTGCACATCTTCATTATTCTAAATATTTTCCGGTGTCTGCTGCTGATCTGGGAGCTGACATTGTAATACAGAGTTTCCATAAAACGCTGCCATCTATGACTCAGACGGCGGTGCTTCATATATGCAGTGATATGGCAGATGTGGAAAAGATAAAGAGATTTATGGGGATTTACCAGACCAGCAGTCCGTCGTATATTCTGATGGCGAGTATGGATGCATGTATGGATAAACTGAGAAAAGACGGGCAGCAAATGTTTCGTGAATTTACCTTCAATCTGGAGAAGGCCAGACAGCGTCTTTCAAAGTGTGAAAAAATAAAACTGATCGAAGGTTCTATGATCGAAGGCAGTGGAATCTATGATTTTGACAGATCCAAGCTGTTGTTCTCCACAGTCGGAACTTCTGTTAACGGACGCCTTCTCCATCAGATACTTCGTGACAGATATCATATTGAAATGGAAATGGCGGCTGAGAAATATGTTCTTGGAATTGCAGCAGTGGGAGATACAGAAGAGGGATTTGAGAGACTGTGTACTGCAATTGAAGAGATTGATGCAGAGATACAGCAAACAGATGAGTCGGAGGAATCGCAGTATCATACTTCTCATGCGAGAATGACACAGCTTATGACAATTTCTCAGGCAGTGGATGCGCAGCAAAGGCGATATTCTCTGAAAGAAAGTGTTGGCAAAGTCAGTGCAGAGTTTGTTTATCTGTATCCGCCCGGAATTCCGATTATTGTGCCGGGAGAGCAGATAACTGGACAATTTGTAAGAAATGTGAGAAGATACATGGAACAGGGGCTGGAAGTACAGGGACTCAGTGATACATCTGCTGAAACAATCTGCGTAGCTGCCCGAAATGAAATTGGACAGGAAGAATACAGTCCGGCAAAGGAATAACATAACAGATATGGGAAAGATTTTTTACATCATGGGAAAGAGTGCATCCGGAAAAGACAGAATCTATTCACTTCTGGCCGCACATAAAGAATTGAATCTGAAAACACTTATTCTGTATACAACCCGCCCGATCAGGGCAGGAGAGCAGGATGGAAAAAATTATTATTTTGTAGATGACGGAAAACTGGAAGAATTCAGAAAAAATGGAAATCTTATCGAGGAGAGAGCATATCATACGGTTTATGGGATATGGACTTATTTCACTGCAGATGATGGTCAGGTGAACCTTGCAGATTCCGATTATCTGGGAATCGGTACTCTGGAGTCATTTAAAAAGATGCGTAAATACTATGGGGAAGATGCAGTCTGTCCTGTTTATGTCCAGGTAGAAGATGGAGAAAGACTGAGTCGTGCTCTTAATAGAGAGAGAGAACAGGAAAATCCAAGATATGAGGAAATGTGCAGAAGATTTATTGCAGATCAGTCGGATTTTTCAGAGGAAAATATTCTGAACGCAGGGATAGAGAAACGTTTTCAGAATATAAATCTTGATGACTGTGTGAAAGAAATCGCAAATTATATAAAGTCTGTGCAATAGTTCTTCTTTTATGGTATAATATCTTACAAAACGGACTGGTGAGGTGATTCTTATGATGGGATTTAACAATATTATCGGACACGAAGAGATTATCGGACATTTAAAAAATGCAATAGAATCAGGAAAAATATCGCATTCTTATATTTTTACCGGCGAACCAGGTTCTGGTAAGAAGCTCCTTGCAGGGACTTTTGCGGCAACACTTCAGTGTGAGGCCGGAGGTACAGAACCCTGCCAGAAATGCGATTCCTGCAAAAAGGCGATGGGTAAGAATCATCCGGACATTATTATGGTCAGTCATGAGAAACCTGGAACGATCACAATTGACGAGATCAGGGATCAGGTGATCAATGATATAGATATCAGACCATATTACAGTCCTTACAAGATTTATATTATTGCAGATGCAGATCTTATGACACCACAGGCACAGAATGCTCTTCTTAAAACAATTGAAGAGCCGCCGGAATATGCAGTGATTCTTTTGCTGACTAATAATATCGGGGGACTGCTGCCGACTATTCAGTCAAGATGTGTTCGTCTTGATCTGAAGGTAGTGGATGACGGTCTTGTAAAGAAATATCTGATGGAGCATCTTCATGTTCCGGATTATCAGGCGGAGATTGACGCATCCTTTGCACAGGGCAGTATTGGAAGGGCAAAAGAAGCAGCTACTTCTCAGGAGTTTGCAGAGATGACTCAGAATGCACTGAGGATTCTTAAATATGCAAACACCATGGAAGTTTATGAACTGTCAGATGCGATTAAGAGTCTTTCTGAGGACAAACAGAATATCAACGATTATCTGGATATTTTCCAGTTCTGGTTCAGAGATGTCCTGATGTTTAAGGCAACACAGGAGATTGACAATCTGGTATTTAAACAGGAAATTAATTTTATCAGAGAACAGGCAAAGCAGCGTTCCTACGAGAATCTGGAGAACATTCTGGATTCTATTCAGAAGACAAAGGTACGTCTGAAAGCAAATGTTAATTTTGATCTGGCATTTGAATTGCTGTTCCTGACGATCAGGGAGAAATAGAATGACAAAAGTAGTAGGCGTGAGATTTCGTAATGTAGGTAAGATTTATTATTTCAGTCCTAAAGATTATGAAATTAAAACAGGCGATCACGTGATCGTGGAGACAGCCCGGGGAATTGAATACGGGAAAGTCGTACTTGCACCAAGAGAAGTAGGTGAGGAAGATGTTGTTCACCCTCTCAAAGAAGTTCTTCGTGTGGCAACAAAGGAGGACGACGAGAGAGAGGCACAGAACAGAGTCAGAGAGAGAGAGGCATTTAAAATCTGTCAGAAGAAGATTCGTGAACATGGTCTGGAAATGAAACTGATAGATGCAGAGTATACATTTGATAATAATAAAGTGCTGTTTTATTTCACTGCTGACGGCAGAATTGATTTTCGCCAATTGGTAAAAGATCTGGCAGCAATTTTTAAAACGCGTATCGAACTTCGTCAGATTGGTGTTCGGGATGAGACAAAGATTCTGGGAGGAATCGGTATCTGCGGAAGATGTCTGTGCTGCCACACATATCTGTCTGAGTTTGCACCGGTATCCATAAAGATGGCAAAAGAGCAGAATCTGTCCCTTAACCAGACAAAGATTTCCGGTGTGTGCGGAAGACTGATGTGCTGCCTGAAGAACGAGCAGGAAACATATGAAGAGCTGAATAAAAAGCTTCCGGGACTGGGAGATACAGTTACAACTCCGGATGGGCTTACCGGAACTGTACACAGTGTAAACGTGCTTCGTCAACGTGTAAAGGTAATTGTAGAGATCAATGACGAGAAAGAAATTCAGGAATTTCCGGTAGATGACCTGAAATTCAGACCGAGAAAGAAGAAAGTCAAAGTCTCTGAAAAAGAATTAAAAGAACTTGGAAATCTGGAAGATAAAAAAGGAGATTCCAAATTAAATGACTGATCAGCTGGTAAAAGATAATGAACGTATAGATGATCTTCAGAACGGATATTATGTGATACAGGATCCGGATAAATTCTGTTTTGGGATGGATGCAGTTCTTCTTTCCGGCTTTGCAAAAGTAAAAAAGGGTGAGACTGCTCTGGATCTGGGAACAGGAACGGGAATTATCCCGATCCTGCTTAAAACCAAAACAAATGGGAAACACTTTACAGGTCTTGAGATTCAGAAAGAGTGTGCAGATATGGCCGGACGCAGTGTCAGATATAATCATCTGGAGGACGATGTTGAGATCGTACGGGGTGATATTAAGGAGGCTGCTGATATTTTTGGGGCAGCTTCTTTTGATGTAGTGACAAGTAATCCGCCTTATATGATCGGACAGCATGGGCTTCGCAATCCGGATATGCCAAAAGCAATTGCCAGACATGAAGTACTCTGTAATCTGGAGGATGTGGTGAGCCAGGCATCAAAGGTTCTGAAAGAACGTGGAAGATTTTATATGGTCCACAGACCGTTCAGACTGGCTGAGATTATGAATGTTCTCACAAAGTATCGTCTGGAACCGAAAAAGATGCAGCTTGTATATCCATACATAGACAGAGAACCAAACATGGTTCTGATCGAGGCATTAAAGGGAGGAAATTCCAGAGTTACAGTGGAACCTCCTCTGATCGTATATAAAGAGCCGGGAGTCTATACAGAAAATATACTGAAGATTTATGATATGATTTAACAGAATTTTATTTGCAAAGTAATATGAGAGGAAACAAATTATGAGTGGTAAATTGTATTTATGTGCAACACCCATAGGAAATCTGGAGGATATTACACTCCGGGTACTTCGAACATTGAAAGAAGTGGATCTTATTGCAGCAGAGGATACCAGAAACAGTATTAAACTGCTGAACCATTTTGATATAAAAACACCTATGACCAGTTATCATGAGTACAACAAAATTGATAAGGCATATGTTCTGATCAGTAAAATGCAGGAAGGGCAGAATATTGCACTGATCACAGATGCGGGAACTCCGGGGATCTCAGATCCGGGAGAGGAGCTTGCGGCAATGTGTTATGAAGCGGGGATTGAAGTAACTTCTCTTCCGGGACCTGCTGCCTGTATCACTGCCCTGACTCTGTCCGGACTTCCAACCAGAAGATTCGCTTTTGAAGCATTTCTTCCGGCAGATAAAAAAGAAAGAAAACTGATTCTGGAAGAACTGAAGAATGAAACGAGAACTATCATTCTCTATGAGGCTCCTCACAGACTGGTAAGAACTCTGGAGGAATTGAAGGAAACTCTCGGAAATCGCAGAATGACTCTTTGCAGGGAACTGACGAAAAGACATGAGACTGCATTCCATACGACTATCGAGGAGCTGATCCTCTATTATCAGACAGAGAAGCCGCTTGGAGAGTGTGTGCTGGTGATTGAAGGCAGAAGCAGACAGGAGATGGAAGAGGAACAGAAGGCATCCTGGGAAAAAATTACCATAGAAGAACACATGGAAATCTATGAAAATCAGGGACATTCAAGAAAAGAAGCTATGAAAATGGTAGCAAATGACAGAGGAATGACGAAGAGAGATGTCTATCAGTACCTCATCAATAAAACCGAAGAATAAGATTAACATACAGAAGAATTCCCGTTTTCGGGGATTCTTTTTTATTCAGGCTGTGGCAAGGAACGGGCTTTTGTGCTATAATAAATTTGTATTATTATGTCCAGATACCAGAATATATTTGAAAACCTGTCTATAATTTTCACGCAGGGGTTTTCAGATATATTCTGGTGATAAGTATATATAACAGGAGGAAAGAAATGGGCGGAGAAAATACAGAATACGGAGCGGATCAAATCCAGATTCTGGAAGGTTTGGAAGCCGTACGAAAGAGACCAGGTATGTATATCGGAAGTACATCCGGCAGAGGTCTTCATCATCTGGTTTATGAGATTGTAGATAACGCGGTTGATGAAGCACTGGCAGGATTTTGTACAGAGATTCAGGTAGTTATTAATCCGGACAACTCTATCACAGTTGTAGATAACGGACGTGGTATTCCGGTAGGAATCAATCATAAAGCAGGGATTCCTGCTGTAGAAGTAGTATTTACCATTCTTCATGCCGGCGGTAAATTTGGAGGCGGAGGGTACAAGGTATCCGGTGGTCTTCACGGAGTAGGTGCGTCTGTAGTAAATGCACTTTCCACATGGCTTGAAGTAAGGATCTATCATGAAGGTAAGATTTATCAGCAGAGATATGAACGCGGTAAAACTATGTATCCTCTGAAGGTTGTGGGAGACTGCCAACCGGATAAGACCGGAACAACAGTTGTCTTCCTTCCGGATAAAGAAATATTTGAGGAAACAGTATATGATTATGACATTCTGAAACAGCGTTTGAGAGAGATGGCATTCCTGACAAAGGGATTGAAGATTTCTCTTAAAGATACCAGAGAAGGAATGGAAAGAGAGAAAGTTTTCCATTATGAAGGTGGTATCCGTGAATTTGTAAGCTATCTGAACAGAAGCAAGGAAGCGCTTTACCCGGAAATCATTTACTGCGAAGGACAGCAGAACGGTGTGTCTGTAGAGGTTGCCATGCAGCACAATGATTCTTATACAGAGAACTGCTATGGATTTGTAAATAATATTAATACACCTGAGGGTGGTACTCATATTGTAGGTTTCAGAAATGCCCTGACAAAGACGTTCAATGATTATGCCAGAAAGAACAAGCTGCTTAAAGACAGTGAACCCAATTTGAGTGGCGATGATATCCGCGAAGGTCTGACTGCAATCGTCAGTGTTAAGATTGAGAATCCCCAGTTTGAAGGTCAGACAAAACAGAAGCTTGGAAACAGTGAAGCAAGAGGGGCTGTTGACAGCGTGGTGAGCAAGCAGCTTGAGATTTTCCTTGAGCAGAATCCAACAGTAGCGAAAACTACAGTAGAGAAATCAGTTCTTGCACAGAGAGCACGTGAGGCTGCACGTAAGGCTCGTGATCTGACCAGAAGAAAATCAGCACTTGATAATATGTCACTTCCTGGAAAGCTTGCAGACTGTTCAGATAAGAATCCTGAGAACTGTGAAATCTACATTGTAGAGGGAGATTCCGCCGGTGGCTCTGCAAAAACAGCCAGAAATCGTGTAACACAGGCTATCCTTCCACTGAGAGGTAAGATCCTGAATGTAGAGAAAGCACGTCTGGATAAGATTTATGCAAATGCAGAGATCAAAGCTATGATCACAGCTTTCGGAACAGGAATTCATGAAGATTTTGATATCAGTAAACTTCGTTATCATAAGATTATTATTATGACTGATGCCGATGTCGATGGTGCGCACATCGCAACCCTTCTGCTGACTTTCCTGTATCGTTTTATGCCTGAGCTTATCAAACAGGGATATGTGTATCTTGCACAGCCGCCATTATACAAGGTGGAGAAGAACAAGAAAGTATGGTATGCATACGACGATGATGAACTGAATCAGATTCTGACAGAAATCGGACGTGACGGAAATAACAAGATCCAGCGTTATAAAGGTCTTGGAGAGATGGATGCAGACCAGCTTTGGGAGACGACAATGGATCCTGAGAAACGAATCCTGCTTAAGGTTACCATGGATGAGGCTGCGACTTCTGAGATTGACCTTACATTTACTACACTGATGGGTGACAAGGTAGAGCCGAGACGTGAATTTATTGAAGAGAATGCAAGATTTGTAAAGAATCTGGATATCTGATAATAGGGAGAATAGATAAATGGAAGATAATATTTTTGACAAAGTCCACGAGGTGGATCTGGAAAAGACCATGAAGGACTCTTATATTGACTATGCCATGAGCGTTATCGCTTCCAGAGCACTGCCTGATGTAAGAGATGGTCTGAAACCGGTTCAGCGACGTGTATTGTATTCCATGATAGAACTGAATAATGGTCCTGACAAACCGCATCGTAAATGTGCGCGTATTGTCGGTGATACAATGGGTAAATATCATCCACATGGTGACAGTTCTATTTATGGAGCACTTGTAAATATGGCACAGGAATGGTCTACCAGATATCCGCTGGTAGACGGACATGGAAACTTTGGTTCCGTAGATGGTGACGGGGCAGCGGCCATGCGATACACTGAGGCACGTCTGAGTAAGATTTCCATGGAAATGCTGGCAGATATCAACAAAGATACTGTTGACTTCCAGCCAAACTTTGATGAAACAGAGAGAGAGCCGGTTGTACTGCCGTCCCGTTATCCGAATCTTCTGGTGAACGGAACTTCAGGTATTGCAGTAGGTATGGCTACCAATATCCCTCCTCATAATCTGAGAGAGGTTGTGGATGCTGTTGTCAAGATTATAGACAATATCATTGAAGAACAACGCGAAACGACTATGGAAGAGATTCTGGATATTGTAAAAGGTCCTGATTTTCCTACTGGTGCGACGATTCTTGGAAGAAGAGGGATTGAAGAAGCATACAGAACAGGTCGCGGTAAGATTCGTGTACGTGCAGTGACAAATATTGAGACTCTTCCAAACGGAAAGTCCAGAATTATTGTCACAGAGCTTCCGTATCTGGTAAATAAAGCGCGTCTGATCTCAAAGATTGCAGAACTTGTAAGAGATAAAAAGATTGACGGAATCACAGACCTGAATGACCATTCCAGTCGTGAGGGAATGAGAATCTGTATTGATCTGCGCAAGGATGCAAATGCAAATGTAGTTTTGAATTTACTGTATAAGCATACGCAGTTACAGGATACTTTTGGCGTAAATATGCTTTCACTTATTCCGAATAACGGAAGTCTGGAACCGAAGGTATTAAACCTGAAACAGATGCTGGAATATTATCTGGCTCATCAGGAAGATGTAGTGACCAGAAGAACGAAATATGACCTGAATAAAGCAAGAGAGCGAGCTCACATTTTAGAAGGTCTGCTGAAAGCACTGGACAATATTGATGAGGTGATCCGTATTATCAGAGCTTCGCAGAATGTGCAGATCGCAAAACAGGAGTTAATGGATCGCTTTGAACTGACAGATGTTCAGGCACAGGCAATCGTAGATATGCGTCTGCGTGCTCTGACAGGTCTGGAAAGAGAGAAGCTGGAAGCAGAATATGCTGATTTAATGGAAAAAATCCGTAAATACGAGGCTATCCTTGCGGACAGAAGTCTTCTTCTTCGCGTGATTCGTGAAGAAATTCTTGCAATTGCAGAGAAATACGGAGACGACAGAAAGACTTCTATCGGATATGATGTATACGATATTTCTACAGAGGATCTGATTCCGAGAGAGAATACAGTGATCACAATGACCAAACTTGGATATATTAAGAGAATGACAGTAGATAATTTCAGAAGCCAGAACAGAGGTGGAAGAGGAATCAAGGGAATGCAGACTCTTGAGGATGACTACATTGAAGAACTTCTGATGACAACTACCCATCATTATCTGATGTTCTTTACAAATACAGGAAGGGTATATCGTCTGAAGGCATATGAGATTCCGGAGGCAGGACGTACTGCAAGAGGAACTGCGATTATTAATCTGTTACAGCTTATGCCGGGGGAATGTATCACTGCAGTAATCCCGCTCCGCAAATTTGAAGATGGTCATTATCTGATGATGGCTACGAAGAATGGCCTGGTAAAGAAAACACCGATTAAAGAATATGCGAATGTGCGTAAAAACGGACTGGCAGCTATCACATTGCGTGATGATGATGAACTGATCGAGGTTAAGCTTACAGATGATAAGAAGGATATAATACTTGTTACAAAAGATGGTATGTGTATCCGTTTTAAAGAAACAGATGTAAGAAGTACAGGCAGAACTTCTATGGGCGTACGCGGTATGAATATCGATGATGGAGACGAAGTGGTAGCAATGCAGCTGAATTCTCAGGGAGATTGTCTGCTGATAGTTTCTGCAAATGGTATGGGTAAACGTACTTCTATGGGCGAATTTACCTGTCAGAATCGTGGCGGTAAAGGTGTAAAATGTTATAAGATTACCGAGAAAACCGGTGATGTAATCGGAGCAAGAGCTGTAAATGAAGATAATGAAGTAATGCTGATCACTACGGAAGGTATTATCATCAGAATCGCCTGCGCTGATATTTCCATTCTTGGAAGAATTACATCGGGTGTAAAACTGATCAATCTTACAGAGGGTGTCACTGTAGCCAGTGTAGCTAAAGTGAGAGATAAAGAAGAAAAAGATACAAATGCACAGCAGGCAGCAGTGGAAATTACGGACAGTGCAGAAACAGAAGAATCTGATCAGCCGACAGATCAGGAGACACAGGATGAGAACAGAGGGGAAGAGGAATAACCATGAAGAAATGGTACAGATATCTTGCAGCCGGAGTGTTGGTATTACTGACACTCTGTGTGGCAGGATGCGGGGGAGTGAGTCATAAATCACCGGAAAAAGTAACAGAGGAATTGATTCAGTCCTATACTGACGGGAAAGAAAAGAAAGTGAAGGAGTGCTATAACCAGGCAGATAATACAGAAGCAGATCTTCAGACAGAGATTACAGCAACACTCAAATATTTTGCGGCACATAATCCTAAGAAAGTATCTGTTCAGGATTGTGAGATCCTTTCTGAAAATGACAAGTACAGTTATGTATACATAACCTACAATCTGATCCTGGAGGATGATCAGGAATATCCATGTGTTGAAACTTATATGGTTGGTAAACAGGATAAAACTTATTATATCATGGCACCATCACAGATCACAGATGATATGAAAACTCAGGCGGCTACAGCATATGTCCAATTTATGAAGACAGATGCTTACAAGACGTATACCAAAGCATATGAAACATTTATCAAGAAAAATCCGGGATATGAAGACAAAATTTCGGAAAAAGCAGGAGTGTAATATATCGAGGGCAAAAAAATGAAAAGAATATTACTGATGGTATTTAGAAATCTCTTTTTTGTTCCATATGGATGGTTTAAGTTATGCTGGTATGCATCGCATGCAGAACGTTACAGTGAAGAACAGAGATATCAGCTTCTTAAATATGTAGATAACAGAGCAGTGAAAGGCGGTAATCTGGTAATTGACGGTCATGGTATGGAAAATATTCCAAAAGAAAATGGGTTTATTTTCTTTCCCAATCATCAGGGATTATTTGATGTACTTGCAATCATACAGGTGTGTCCGGTACCTTTCTCGGTAGTGGCAAAAAAAGAGCTGACAAACGTACCATTTCTGAAGCAGGTATTTGCATGCATGAAAGCGTTTATGATTGACCGTGATGATGTCAAACAATCTATGCAGGTAATCATTAATGTTATCAAAGAAGTAAAGGCAGGAAGAAACTATCTGATTTTTGCCGAGGGAACCAGAAGCAAAGACGGCAATCATCCGCAGGAATTTAAAGGTGGAAGTTTTAAAGCTGCAACGAAATCAAAATGTCCGATCGTACCCGTAGCACTGATTGATTCTTATAAAGCGTTTGATACGGGATCTGTCAAAAAACTTACAGTGCAGGTACATTTTCTGGAACCCATATACTATGATGAGTATAAAGATATGAAAACAACAGAGATTGCAGCAGAGGTAAAAAAACGTATCGAAGCGACAATAACACAGTATACTTCTTGATGGAAGTATGAAATTTGCAAGTCCTGAAACCGGATTTTAGGGTAAAAATAAAAAATATGAAAAAAAGTAAAAAAACCTGTTGACAAAACAGGTTTTTTTACATATAATTACAAATGCGCTTCGGGAGATTCCAAAGTGCATTCGAATTTAATATTGAACTATTAGTTCGGAGTCTGGAGAAGTACTCAAGAGGCCGAAGAGGTGCCCCTGCTAAGGGTATAGGTCGCTAACGCGGCGCGAGGGTTCAAATCCCTCCTTCTCCGTTTTTATTTTTTGGAAAACAAAAAATAAATAAAAAAGATGTTGACAAACACTTGAAACTATGATAAAGTAAACAAGCTGTCAACAAACAGTAAATCGGTTGAAAAAAAGATTTGAAAAAACTTAAAAAAGTTCTTGACAAATCAAAAACAACATGATAAAATAAACAAGCTGTCGCAAGACAGACAACCTTGATAACTAAACAGTGAA